>Ga0194126_10002633_pt1 | contig 29079 bp, 17 predicted proteins | sample TA2KigC150mmetaG_FD_148641 | JGI IMG/M metagenome (GOLD analysis project Ga0194126, IMG submission 148641) | Freshwater microbial communities from Lake Tanganyika, Tanzania - TA2015035 Kigoma Deep Cast 150m | ecosystem: Environmental > Aquatic > Freshwater > Lake | place: Tanzania: Lake... | reverse complement strand
GAAGCGCTGGCGCCCTGGCGAGATGCGCTGGCGCTGGTGTGTAGCTGGGCTGCTACATGCCGAGCAGCACTTCCGGTGCGTAGATGGCTACCGGCACATCCCCGCATTGCTGAGTGCACTGGAACGGTCCGCGTCACCGAAAGAAATTGACGCAACAGAGAGAGTTGCCTAAAGTGATGTGGGAGCCGCTAGGAATTTCAACTAACCGAGGGACATGCTCCCGCGGGGTCGCAGCAATAGGGCGGGATAGGATAGTCCAGAAGTCAGAAACCAGAGACCAGAGTGCAGAATGCCGGACGCGGCGTCTAGGGACGCCGTTCCTGGTTTGGGTACAGCCACCGTTTTCGACGGCCGAAAGCGGTGGCACTCCCATCAAAGCTCTCGCCCGATATGGGCTGTTGTCGGCTCACTATAAGCAGCGACGTGGATTCTCGGTACTTCTGGGTCAATTGCGATAGGACTGACAGATAAAGCACTGATATTATGGATGATATGACATTTCACTGCAGGCTTGCATTTGGACTGGGGGAGTGACTCCCCCAGTGACCTATTGAGTGACGTGACTAATGATATTCCAAGCTATATTTAGAGTTACTTTACGGATGACCTGTTTAGTGACTTGGCTAGTAATATAGGTAGCGACTTGTCTAGTCAGGTATCAGATGGTATGTAGAGTGATTTGTAGTATCACCGGTTGAGTCATCCTTCGTGTCAGTTGTACGGCTAGTACCTGAGTTATTCTTGCAGTCGCTTGTCGTTTGACTTGTCTGATGGATACACGAGTGACTTGGTAAGTAGAGTTGACTGCAGAATCTGCAGTTCTGTAAACAAGTGGCTCGGCCGGGGCTTTTGTGCCCCGGCCGAGAGATTGGTTGCCTGGTGAACTGCTGCTTAGCGCGCGATCATCACCTTCCGGATGGCTTGTGTTTGAGCTTGAGTTCGCGTTTCCTCTACGAAGTACACGCCGGGCGAGAGGCGCGAAACGTCGTTCGGGCCGGGACGAAGCGACATGAGGCGGCGGCCGGAGGCGTCCAGGAGAACGCTTGAGGCCTGACGCTCGACGCCGGACGCCGGCAGGAGCAGCACGCCGCGGACGAGAGTTGCCTGTAGCTTGTGGCTTGAAGCTTGAGGCTGGTAGCGCTCCTCGACTCCGGGCGGAGTGATGTTTTCGCGGAGGAAGACCGAGCCGTAGTAGTCGCAGGTTATCATGTCGAGGTCTGCGTCTCCGTCCCAGTCGGTGAAGTTGACCCGAGGCGGGTTGCCGTTGAGGAAGCTGTCCGGGTCGGGCTGAACCAGGTTGACGTAGGTGTTGAAGACGGGGTTCGTATCGGTGCCGATGTTGCGGTAGAGGCGCACCGAGCTGTACCACTCGCCGAGTACGAGGTCCCGCCTGCCGTCGCCGTCGAGTTCGATGAGCAGGGGCACGCTTCGGTAGTCACCGAAGGGAGCGCCATTGTGGAGCACGGGTGTCGAGTCGCCGAAGACCGGCAGGGAGTCGGTTCCCTGGTTCAGGTAGACGTAGACATTCGGCGGGTCGTAGATTCCCTCCTGACCTACGAGCAGGTCTTTGCGGCCGTCGAGGTTCCAGTCGCACACCCACGGCCAGGAGTTGTTGTCGGTGATGATGTCGGTGCCGTGGGCTTGAATGCGGCCGGCGTTGGTCAGGGTGCTGTCCTGTTTCCGCTGGAAGACCGTGAAGTAGCCCTGGCGTTCGCCGGTGACCAGGTCGAGGAGCCCGTCGCTGTTCCAGTCGCACACGGCGACTGTCGCGCCCTGGCATCAGCCGGAGCTTACGGATATGTCGGCGCCGTCGGCCTGGAGATACTCAAAGTCGCCGAACACCGGCGCGGTATCTTCGCCGATGTTCGCGTAGAACCGGACCTTGCCGGCAGAGTACTGGCCGAGCAGGAGGTCCTGCCTGCCGTCACCGTTCCAGTCAACCAGAAACGGTGAGGCATTGCCGCCGGTGCCGACGTTTATCGGACCTCCGTTCGCTTCCAGCGCGACCGGAGCCTCGAAGACGGGCGTCTGCGCGAATGCGACGACCGCGAGCAGCGCGAGCAAGACGGACAGTCTTACGTTCATTGTAGCCTCCTGAGAAGTATTAGCCGAAACCGACAGTGATGTCAAGCAAGCATGCCGCCCTGAAACTGAAGGGTGAGCCACGAAAGCACTACCACGGCAAAGCACGAATCCCGAAGCCCGAATCCCGATTGAAGCTCGAATCGGAGACCGTGAATCCGGTAGTTCGGATTTGCATCCTCATTCTTACTTCGGATTTCGAGCCTGGACATCAGTCTCTTCGCGGCCATCAATCTCGGCTCTGTGGCGGTGAGTGCGGCCGGCATTTCCGCACTCACTGGAGGCTTCGCCTCAGGCCCGCGCCGAGCGCCGGCTGAGCCTGCGAGCGGCGATGACGATCAGCAGGAGCGCGAGGACTCCGGCGACGAGCGGCAGGAGCAGGCTTAGGACCGACATCCCGATCGAGCCGCCGGTCTCAACACCGGCCGCGAGCGGGTGTGCGAATCCCGCGGTCGCGTAGGTTGACGCCCGGCGCAGGGCGACGGTGGTAAGCTGGACTGCGGCCGCGACCCCGCCGCCGGCGATTGCCGCCAGCGTCCAGCGTAATACAGGACTCATCCCGGTCAGGACCGCGGCCGTGACGATGACGCCGGCGAGGATTGCGGCCGGCGTGGCCACGACGTCGAGTGCGTGGTCGAGCCACGGAACGAAGTAGGCGACGATCTCAAGTGTAGTGGCGACGCCAAAGACAATGAGCGCAGGCCACGAGCCGAGCCAGGCGAAGTCGGGGGCGAGCTGCAACTGCCCGGCCAGGGCGGCGATGCTGACGGCGAGGAACGGCACGAACACGCGGAACCCGCAGGCCGCGGCCAGGCCGATGCCAAGCAGCACGTAGAGCAGGTATTCCATCTCGCGCCTGAGAAAGACTGCCACAGGTCCGTCGCCTTGTCAACCGAGGAACCGAAACCCGGTGTGAAACCGCCAGGCAACAGCAAGCTGCAACCGAAGGCAGAAGTCAGATTGCGGAGGGCAGAATGCAGAAGTCCGGATGTCTCAAGCTCGGCCTCGACCTTGTCCTCATGCTGTTCCTCTTGCAGCCGGAGGGGGCCGCACTACAATAGCCCGATGTCAGCGACCGAAGGCGGCGCCATTCCGAAGCGAGTCAGCCTGCGCGACATCGCGCGGGTGTTCGCCAAGGTCGGGACCATCGGGTTCGGCGGCGGGGTCGGGATGCTGGCCATCATCCGGCAGGAGGTCGTGGAGCGGCGGCGGTGGATTGACGACGCCCAACTGAGCGTCGCGGTGGCGATGGGGCAGATGCTGCCCGGTCCTTTCGTGCCCAACTACGCTGAGTACATCGGCTACGAATTGCGGGGTATGAGAGGTATGGTTACCGCAGTTGTGGCGCTGCTCGCTCCTTGCTTTCTCCTGATGTGCGGGCTGAGCTACCTCTACTTCCGGTTCGGCAGCGTGCCGCTGGTGACGAGGCTCTTCTCGGGCGTGCAGCCGGTGGTGGTCGGAATCCTGGCCTGGGCGACGTGGTCGATAGGCAAGGCAAACATCACGAACTGGCGCGCGGTCGCCATCGGTGTCATCGCCGCAACGGCGCTGTTCCTGAAAGTCGACGTGTTGCTGGTGGTAGTCGGGTGCGGGGTGCTGGGGATGCTGCTAGCCAGAAAGTGGTCCAGTGGTCAAGTGGTCAAGGGGTCTAGTGGAGAACCGAAGGCAGAAGGAAGAAGGCAGAAGGAAGAAGGCAGAAGTGAGGAGGGGAAGCCGGAGAGGACAGAAGCCAGAAGCCAAGAGCCAAAAGCCAAAAGGCAAAACGGGGGACTGCCAGGACTGCTCTCGCTGTCGCCGCTCTTGCCGTTGCTGGTTGTTGCCGGCGCGGTGCCCGGGGTCTGGCAGAAGGCGGGGGAGCTGGCGCTGGTGTTCCTGAAGGTCGGCACGGTCATCTTCGGCGGAGGTTTCGCGGCTATTCCGTTCCTGCAGCACGAGGTCGTGGATGTGCACCGGTGGCTCTCGATGCGGGAGTTCATAGACGGCGTGGCTCTCGGCCAGATTACGCCCGGGCCGGTGGCAATAACCGCGGCGTTCATCGGCTACAAGGTGCTCGGGTTCTGGGGCGCTTTGATCGCGGCGCTGGGCACCTTCCTGCCGTCATCGCTCATGCTCTGGGGCTTGATACACGTCTACCGTCGGGTACAATACAATGGTGCGGTGCAGGGCTTCCTCTCCGGCGTGATGCCGGCCGTGACCGGCATGATCTTGACTGCGACGGTCTTCGTAGGGAAGACAGCGATAGCCGGGCCGGTGCAGGCGGTCGTGGCGCCGCTCGCGTTCTGCCTGCTGCTCCGGTACAGGATCGAGCCGGTCTGGCTGATACTGGGCGGCGCGCTGGTCGGGGTGGCTGTTTGAGAGCGATCGAGGTCAGAAGGCAGAAGTCAGAATAGTAGAGTCGGAAGTGTTACCAGACGCGGCTGAAGGCGCACGTTTGACTAGAGGAGGAGCACGGCATAACATCTCTGTAGTATGATTAACATCGCCCGCTTTGTCCGCTCGCTTCTTTTCGTATCTCTGACGGTAAACCTTACAACAATCGGATCCGCTCAGGACCCCGGAAGGAGTCCGGACGCGACTCGCAGGCTGTCCCCGGCGCAGTTGCCGGCAGGCGTCGGGACCGGGGTTCCCGTTACGCGAAGATCCGTCGCGCAGAGCGCAACCGGGAAATCACTCACACGTGCAGCGGCTGATGCGATGCAGGTGCTGAGTTCGGGAGAGAAGGGCGTTGTGCTGGAGTTCGCGGCCGACAGCTTCAGCACCGTAGGCACAGGGACGGGTGTCGCCGTGGCGGCGCGCGGATTCGAGCGGCTGGCTGAGCCGGGCGAGCCCGATCTGCCGAGTCAGGTCGTCCTCGTCGGCATACCGCAGACCGGTGGAGTGAGGTTGAGCGTCTCGACCGAGGGCACGGAGACTTCGGCGGGCGTGCAGGTCAGGCCTGCCGTCGGGTTCGGGGGCAGCAATCAGCAGACCGAGCAGAGCATACTGGCGGGAGGCGGGTTCTGGCCGGCAGCACCAGCCGAAATCCTGAGCATAGAGACGCTCCGGGGAATCCGGGTCGCCAGAGTCAGAGTGAGTCCGGTCCAGTACAATGCGGCCACGAGGATGCTGCAACTGCACCGCAAGGTGCGCGTCACTCTCTCTTTTGACCGGCCCGCGTTTCGGAACGACCGGCCGGATGTGCTGGACGATGTCATCAGGCCGATGCTTGCCAACGGCGCGGACGCCGTCGGCTGGAAGCTCGATCTGCCGCAGCAGGATTCCATCAACTTCTTCGAGCGCTCGAACGTCTGGTGCCGGGTGAAGACCGAGAGCACGGGCGTGTATCGCATCAATGCGGCCGAGCTGAAAGCGGCCGGGTTCAAGCCGGAGTCAATCGCGCCGGCGACGATGAAGCTCTACTCGATCGGCCCGCACGCCATCAATGGCCCGTATCCCGACACGATGGTCGAGGTACCCGTGTACGTGAAAGAGAACGGCGACGCGAAGTTCGACAAGGGTGAATACCTGGCGTTCTACGCCGAGTCGCCTTCCTACTGGAGCACCGATTCCCTCTGGCGTACCAGCGACGCTGTCTGGCAAACGAACGTGTTCACTAGCAGCAACTGCTGGTGGCTGACGTGGGGCGGGGAAGACGGGCGCCGTATGGACACTGTCTCGGGAGGGGGAGCGACGAACCCGCAGCCGAACGGGTACGCGCACGCCCGGCTCGAAACCGACAGCCTCTGCCCCTCCCGGTCCGGCCTGCTCTGGTTGTGGAAGGACATAGTCAAGATCGAGGGACTGGAAGTGACCGCGGATGTGAAACTGGTTCTGCCTCGCCGCGACACCATCCGCTGGGTCAAAGGCCGGTTCTACGGCAAGGGCTCCGGCTCCGCCTACGCGCGGGTTTACCTCAACGGCACCGAGTTGGATACGCTGCGGATACCCATGGACTCCAAACTGCCCAACAACCGCCGCGACTTTCTCTTTGACAGCCTGCCAATCGAGGCCGCGGCCCGGGCAGGGAAGTCCGATAGCCTGACCGTGGAGCTATATGGGGACCCGGAGATGGAGGTCTTCCTTGACTTCCTGGAAGTGGGCTACAGCGAGAAACTGGCATTGTCAAAGACCGAGTCCCAGCTTGAGTTCATCGCTCCCGAGGGTAACGGGGCCGAATTCGGTATCGATGGCGCTGCCGGTGAGGTGCTGCTACTGGATGTCACCAATCCCTACAACCCCGGGCGGATAGTCCAGACCGGCGTTTCCGGCAGCCGTCGGAACTTGCGGCTGACCGGCGCCGGGCTCAGGCGCGTGCGGTGCGCGCTCTCATCCGGGCTGCTCGCGCCCGCGGAGGTGGTGCGTCGGAGCCCGGGCAGCCTGCGCAGCCCGGCTCTGTCGGGCGACTACTTCGTCGTCTGTCCGGACGAGTTCTATCATGCCGGGGAGTTGTTTGCCCGGTATCGCCAGGGAAACGTCGCCGGGATACCGAACGCCCGGGTCCAGGTGGCGAAGCTGTCCGAAGTCTATGATGACTACGCATTCGGTACCGAGGAGCCGGGAGCGATCAAGCGGTTGCTGCAGGCGAAGCGGCCCGCGTACGCGCTGCTCGCCGGAGACGGGACCTACGACTATCGAAACATCCTGCAACTTCGTACCGGCCCGACGCTACCGCCGTACGAGATGGGCCTGGACATCGACCCGGAGGTGTACGGTAGCACGGCTCTGGCGCTGGACGCCTGGTACGCGGACCTGGACGGCGGCGGCTTGGCTCCGGACCTGATACTCGGCCGAGCAACGGTCAGAAGCGCGTTGGAGTTCCGCCAGTTTCTCGACCGGGTGAAGCGGTATGAGACGCAGCCGTTGGGGTACTGGGCAAAACGGTATCTCCTGCTCGCGGACGACGAGATCAAGGGCAGCTTTGACGATCCCGATGAGATCAGGGACCACATCCCGAATTGCGAGGAGCAGGCGGACACAGCCGCCGGTCTGCTCGACCCGGTGAAGGTCTATCTTACCGAGTACCCGCTGACCGCTACCAAGCTCAAAGCCGGGGCCAGCGCCGAGTTCATCCGGCAGCTCACCAACGGAGCGCTGCTCTTCTGTTTCTTCGGACACGGCGCCGGATTCCAGCTATGCCACGAACAGGCACTCCACATCACCAACACGGTGCCGAGCGTCAACAACGGGACCCGCAGCCCGATAGCTTTCTACGGTTCGTGCGGAGTGGGTCGGTTTGAGGATACGCGGTATGAGGCAATTGCCGAGGAGCTGGTGCGGAAGGAAGGCGGGACTATCGCCGGGGTGGCTGCGACCAAGGCAACGGGGTCGACCAGCAACGCCAGGTTCGCTCGGACGATGTTCAAGAGGCTGATCGACTATCCCGGCGAGCCGATCGGACCGGCCTACCTGCAGGGCTTCGTGGCGGCCGAAATCTCCCACTATTGTCTGTTCGGCGACCCGGCTACCGTGCTCAGGATGCCGCGCCGCGGTCCGGCTCCCGAGGTCAGCCCCGACACCTTCTATCCGGGCGGCAGGAACGAATTCACAGCCGCCGAAACGGTCCGTGCCAGGGGTTCCTACGAGGTGTCGGCGCGCGAAGCCGTCTGGCGACGAGAATACTATTCTGACGTGGTTCCTCAAGGTCTGGTCTACGATCTGCCCGGGTACGAAATCCACCACGGCGTCGGAACCTTCGATTCGAGTCGGGTCCTCGGGTCGTTCACCGTACCGAGGCTGCCGTACCCGGAGACGACCGTCGTTGCCAACGGACGCTACATCCGGATACCCGGCAGCGGTCGCGTCTCCCTGTACAGCTTCGGCGGGCAGACCGCCCTTTCCTATGAGCGAGACTCGATTTCTCTCGACACCGCCGTCTCGACCTCAGACAACCAGCCCCCGGTGGTGGGTCTGTACGCGGACGGCATCCCGCTGGTGCCGGGTGACACAAACCTTGTTCCACGCAACTTCGGCTTGCTCGGACGGTTGAGCGACGAGTCGGGCATCTTCCTGGTGCCCAACATGGACCCGGCGATACAGGATGTGGTGCTGAGCCTGAAGATGGCCGGCACCATCACCGCGCTCGCGAGCTACTTCCACTACGACAACAATTCGACGGTAGCCGGGCAGTTCACGTATCCACTCGAACTGGAGAACGAGATGGACTCGCTGACGATCACGGCTGCTGACAACATGGTCGAACCGACCAATCCGGGTCAGAATCGTACGCGTCTGACCGTACTCCTCAAGACCCAACTCACCGACGCACTGAAACTTAGTGACTGCCTGGTCTATCCCAACCCGACGACCGGGCCCGCGAGGTTCACGTTCGGACTCAACCGTGCCGCCCTGGTTTCGGTCAAGGTGTTCACGGTGGCCGGTCGGCTGGTGCGAGTGCTGCAGCCGGCTCCGTGCGGGTTCGGATACAATCAGCTTGAATGGGACGGCCTCGACAAGGACGGGCAGCCGCTCGCCAACGGCGTGTACCTGTACAAGCTGGACGCCCGAGTGACGGAGGCTTCCTCCGCCGGGTCGCAGTCGGCCTCGACCTCGTTCCGGGACAAGTTCCTAGTCTACAGGTAGTAGTCAAGAGGTCAGCTGGTCTAGTGGTAGAGTGGGGCGGCACGGTCTGCTGTCTGACCGCTGGTTTGCCGGCCCGCCGCCTTTCTTGACCGCAGGCTCGCTTCCGCTATAGTTACTCTTGTGGAACCGCTCCAGGTACTGGTTGCACTGAAGCGCCGCAACAGGTTTCTGAACCTGTTCGTTCCCGCATACGCCATCTACCTTGGCATCGCCGGGGTGGTGGCGCTCTTCGTCCTGGGGTCATTGCTCGGGTCTTTGGCGGTCTCGCGTTTGACCGACAGCGGCCGCGTCGGCCGGCTTTCTCGGGAGAACGCGAACCTCAAGGCCCAGGTGGCGGCCTATGCTGCGGCGATGGATACTTTCCGTCAGTTCATGACCCGGGCCGAGCAGGTGGACAACAAGCTGCGGGCGTCCATCAGCCTGCCACTCATCCCGAGCGACATCCGGCTGATGGGTATCGGCGGCAACCAGCCACCCAGCCCGGAGCCGCGGGTCGACGCGATGCTCAGGAGGGTCCGGTTCGAGCAGCAGTCCCTGAGTGAAATCGAGGCCGCGCTCAAGGAACAGGAGTCGCGGCTCAAGAACGTACCTTCCATCTGGCCGGTGCAAGGCTGGATCGGCTCGGGCTACGGCTATCGCCGCGACCCGTTCACCGGCCGCCGCGAGATGCATGCGGGTCTCGACATCGTCGCGCCCACGGGCTCTCCTGTTGCGGCTACTGCCGCGGGTCGAGTTGTCTACGCTGGCTGGAAGAGCGGCTGGGGCCGGTGCGTCGAGCTGGAACACGGCGCCGGCATCAGGACGTTCTACGCGCACTGCCGGACGCTCAAAGTCAGCGGCGGCGAGAACGTGCTGCGCGGTGACGTGATTGCTACGGTGGGCAATTCCGGAAGGTCGACCGGAACCCACCTGCACTACGCCGTGCTCAAAAACGGCAACTGGGTGAACCCGGACAACTACGTACTCACCCAACTGAGCGCCAACTAGAACCTCCGAAGTACAAAGTCCGAACGCCGAAGTGTAAGCCAGGAACCCGGCTGTTTCCTGTGGCTTGGCTGAGGGAGTTCCGCGTTCGCCGTTCGGCGCTCGGCGTTCGCAGTTTCGGCAGGCTACTTCCGCAACAACACGACCGGCAACTTCTCGGTGCGAGTGGTTCCACCGTTCCGGTACTCGACGCAGACCGCGTAGACCCCGAACGGCGCACGGTCGCCGGCTGATGTGCGGCCGTCCCAGTAGACAACCGCGCTCGCGGCCAATGGCTTCCCGGAGAAGAGCGTCGCCACCTGCCTGCCACCAAGGTTGTAGACCATCACCTGCAACGTTCCCTTTGCCTCGGGCAGGCGATAGGCAACGGCGAGGCTCTCTTCGCGACCGTCGCCGTCCGGGCTGAAGCTCGAGAGGTTCAGGTCGAATAGCCGTCCCGACCCGGCGGGCCTGATGGTCAGGCGCATGAAGTTGTTCGCCGAATCACCGTCTGGGTTGAGGAGCAGCGCACAGAGATCGGACGTCACTGGCGGGCAAGTGAGGTGAACGGTGAGGGTCTCCGTTTGTCCCGGCAGCAGGGAGCCACCGACGAAAGTGGAGTCGTGCTCGCCGACGTCGGGCCTGATGTTGCCGTTGCGGTCCAGGAAGACCGAGAGGCTCCAGCCGTTGGCGGGCGCGAAGCCGACGTTAGACACGCAGGCAGTGGCGACAAGGGGCTTACCCGGCGGCGGCGTCGCGGTATCTACGAGGGCGATGCCGCTGACGGCGAGGTCGAGGTAGGTCAGGCTGCTGTTTGGGCTGCCGGGCGTACATCCGGCGGTATCCAGGCAGGCTATCCAGTTCGAGACCGTGTCCGGGCCAAGCACGTCGATCCGCTCCCAGGAGATTCCGTCGCCCGCGTCGCAGGGAATCGAGTCGGTCGGGTCCGAGGGAGTCCCGAAGGTACTGGTGTCTCCTGCAGCGGAGCCGAGGACAACCGGATCGTTAGTTGTCAGGCCGTCGCCGATCGTCGTATTGCCGACGGTCAGCAGCAGCGTACCCGGCCCGAAACGGTACGGCTGCTCACAGCCTCCGAGTGCAGCCGTGTCGGTGTACTCCGGGTCGAGGACGACAGCGTAGCAGCATGGGTCCAGCCAGGTCGTGCCCAGGCGGAGCGATCCGGGGTTGAGGATTGAGGAGTCGGTCCAGGCGCAGATCTGGTCGACCGCGTCACCGTCGCTGATCGTCCACCCCGCCAGGTCGAGCATGGTGTCAGTCGGGTTGTAGAGCTCGACGAACTCGTTCCGGTCCTCCGGCATGTGCACGCCGGTGATACCCCTGGGATTGGCCATGACTTCGGTGATGACGATGCGACTGGCGGCGACCAGCGCTACGAGAAGCGTCGTTCCCACGCCGGGAGGATAGTCGGCCGCAGCCGAGTTGTCAACCGCCGTGGAGGCGGCCTGCTACTGCAGCGCTAGAGCAGGGGCAGGTAGCGCCGGATCTCGTACTCGCTCACCTGCATCTTGTACTCGTCCCACTCCAGCTTCTTGTTGCGGATGAAGCTCTCGAACATCTCGTCGCCGAGGGCCGCACGCACGAACGGGCTGGCTTCGGCTTCAAGCACCGCGCCATGTAGATCCGAGGGCAGCGAGCCGATACCCGCATCTTTGCGTTCCCGGGAGGTCATGCGGTAGATGTTGTCCGAGGTCGGGGGCCCCAGCTTCAGTTTCTTCGTGACGCCTTCGAGGCCGGCGGCGATGAGCACCGCAAATGCCAGGTACGGGTTGCAGGCCGGGTCAGGTGAGCGGTACTCGACCCGGGCCGAGTTGGGCCGCTTCTTGTCAAAGGCGGGGACCCGCACCAGGGCCGAGCGATTCATCTGGGCCCAGGATATGTAGACCGGCGCCTCGTACCCCGGCACCAGCCGCTTGTACGAATTGACCCACTGGTTGGTGACCGCAGTCAGTTCGGAAGCATGGCGCAGCAGGCCGGCCACGTAGTGGCGTGCAGTATCGGATATGTTCATCGGCGAGCGGGCATCGAAGAACAGGTTGCGGCCGTTCTTGAACAGGGACATGTGCACGTGCATGCCGGAACCGTTAACACCGAACACGGGCTTGGGCATGAAGCTGATATGGACGCTGTTCTTCTGCGCTACTTGGCGGGCGACGAAGCGGTAGGTGACGACGTTGTCGGCCATGGTCAGCGCATCGGTGTAGCGCAGGTCGACTTCGTGCTGGCTCTGGGATACCTCGTGGTGGCTGTATTCGACCTGCACACCGAGTTTCTCCAGCGCGTCAATCGAGTCGTGGCGGACCTGTTCGGCAATCGCGGTAGGTGTGAGATCGAAATAGCCGTTCAGGTCGAGAAACTCCGGCGCCTTGTCGCTCTTGAAATAGAACGACTCCATCTCACAGCCGCAGTAGCAGGTGAATCCCAGCTTCTTCGCCCGGTCGAGCACCCGGCGGAGCACGAGGCGCGGGTCGACGGCAACCGGCGCGCCAGAAGGCGACTGGACGTCACAGAACAACCGGCAGGCGCGAGCGCCCTGCACTTCCCAGGGCAGGACGGCAAAGGTCGCCGGGTCCGGCTTCGCGACCATGTCCGATTCCTCGATGCGGGCAAAGCCCTCGATCGACGAGCCGTCGAAGGCCATCCCGCCTTCTAGGGCGCGCGGGAGTTGGGCGATCGGGATGGTGACGCCCTTGAGGAACCCGAGGACGTCGGTGAACCAGAGCTGGGCGAACCCGATGCGGTCTTTCCGAACCAGAGCCAGTACTTCGCGGGCGGTCAGTTTCTTCATGCTTCCTCCTGGTACAGGGACATGACCGAAACCTCCGAGGTTTCGGATCGTGTCCCGAGCCTGAAAACGACTCCGTCCCGGCTGAGCTCAGCCGGAACGGAGTTCATTCTAGCGCCGTGCTTCTTCGAGTCAAACTCCCGCGGCCCGCCGACCGTCATACGCGCTCCGCCGCCGGCCCTTCGCCACTGGACCACTAGAGACCTTGAGCACGGGAGCACTTGCCTTCCTCTCCTTGACACCCACCCGCGCTTGGGTATTCTTACCGGCTCTGCGAACCGAGAACCCGACCAAATTCCTGTTCGGCCTGACGATTGCCCTGGAAAGAAGCGGGCGAAACAAGGCCGCAAGTCCCAATTTACCAAGGAGATGACAGCATGGCAAAGAAGAAGACGGCGAAGAAGGTCGTGAAGAAGGCGCCGAAAAAGGTCTTGAAGAAGACCCCAAAGAAGGCATCGAGCTTCATGCCCACGCCGGGCAAGACCGGCAAGGCCGCGGACCTCGCCGGCCCCGGCATAAGCACCTACGAGGCAGTTGACAAGATCCTGCCCGTCGGCTACCGCTCCATCCTCAGCAACAAGGAAACCCAGAAGGCCATCTATGCGGTGAAGCGCTACATCGAGGACGGCTTGGCCGAGGCGCTGAACATCCAGTTGGTGCAGGTGCCGCTCATCGTCGAGAAGGAAAGCGGCATGAACGACAACCTCGACCGCGACGGCTCGCGCACGCCGATCGACTTCCCGTGCGGGCTCGGCATCACGCCGCGGATGAACGCCCAGATTGTGCAGGCGGCGACGAAGTGGAAGAGGTGGGCTCTCAAGCAGTACGGCTGCGGCGTCGGCGAAGGTATCAACACCGACATGCGCGCCGTGCGCAAGGACTACTTCCTCGACCACGACCACTCGTCCTACGTCGACCAGTGGGACTGGGAGCGCGTCATCACGAAGGAAGACCGGAACCTCGAGTTCCTGAAGATGATTGTCCGGAAGATCTGGAAGGTCATCACCGGGGCCGAGGACTTCGTGCAGCAGATGTACCCGCAGCTCAAGGACCCGCGGTTCCCGAACCTGCCCAAGGACCTGCCCTTCATCCACGCCGAGGAGATCCTCGAGCGGTATCCTGACCTGCCGCGCAAGCAGCGCGAGACCCGCATCCTGCAGGACTACTCGCCGGCCGTGTTCATCATCGGCATCGGCTGGGTCCTGAAGGACGGGTACCCGCACGAGATGCGCGCCGCGGACTACGATGACTGGGTCACGCCCACGTCACAGTGGACGGGCAAAGACACGCACGGCCTGAACGGCGACATCCTGGTCTGGAACCACCTGACCCAGCGCCGCCACGAGCTCTCTTCGATGGGCATCCGCGTCACCAAGGACACGCTGAAGGAACAGCTCAAGCTGTCGGGCCAGCTCGACCGGCTCACCATGCCCTACCACAGTATGATCATGAAGGACCAGATCCCGCTGTCCATCGGCGGCGGCATCGGCCAGGGCCGGGTCCAGATGCTCCTGTTGCGCAAGGCGCACTTCGGGGAAGTGACGGTCACGGTGTGGCCGAAGCAGCTCCACGACGTCTGCGAGAAGCACAACATCTACGTGCTGAAATAGCACGAGTCCGATAACATCAAGTGGGGCGGCTTCGGCCGCCCCTCGCCTCTCCAGCGCCATCACGGACTGCGGCCTGCCCCGGGCCGCAGTCATCCGAACAGCAACCGAAACCCGGACCGTTAACGCCCGAGCAGCGGTTAGAACAACCAGGGAGTGGATTCTCCGGTCAATCCGGAGAGCAGAGGTCAGAGTTGTCTCGAGAGCAATGAGAACGGCAACCCGCAGAGCTACTCGGGTCGCAATGGCTCGAGGAATCGGGGAGGCTCTTCCCGGGACCAAGGACGAAGGGCTCTCCGGGACTCCCTAGCACCCAGCGGTCCATACTCCCCGCCAGATTGTGTGCGAGACTGCACTCCCCGTTCCCTCCCTGACTACTGTCTACTGAGTGCTGCATACTGTCCGTGGGGCAGTCCCCGGGGCGGGGGTGTCGATCTTACGCCAGACGCCTGACGTCCTACGCCAGAGTCAATTACACCGAAAAGCCGCGCCGGACCAATGATACAAACTCGATTCATCCGCGCCCACTGCCAGGACGAAGCTCATTGCCACGTCTCTGACCAGGTCAGTTCGCCGATTGGGCTCGATCCCTGCCCGATGTCTTCGGCCAGCCGTCTCTCTTCTACTGCCCGCGGCCCAGCTTCAGAACCCGAGTGCGGCTGAAGCCCTCGGCATGGACGAAATAGACGCCAGCCGCAAGCCCTGCTCCCAAGCTTCCCGCACGCACTCGCTCGACGATGCTCCCCGCTGCGTCGTAGACGACGACCGGGGCCACGGGGACGACCGTGGCCGAGCCGGAAAACGGGTTGGGCCGGATCGCAAGCGTCCGTCGTGCCAGGAGCGGCAGACTGCCCGCCAATCCGGTCTGAGGCGCGTAGAACGCGCCCATGTCCGCCCGCGTGCTGTCCGGATCCAGGGGCAGGCTCGGGTCACCGGCGTCGATGCAAGGCGAGCCGACAGCCAGGTGAAAGTCGTGCGCGAGCGAGTCGATAAACAGGGGGCAGTCGGCAATCGCGCCGGTCCCGGCCGACGCCGCCCCGCCATAGTTGGTATCGTTGGACCAGACGTCGTTGTAGTCGCAGACAAGCGTGCTCTCCGCGGAGTAGATGCCGTAGTCTTCGTTCGCGACGACGATGTTGTTCCGGATGTCGGGCGTGGCCCGGTTCGAGTAGATTCCGCCGCCCACACCCGCGGCGACATTGTTCACAATCGTGTTGTTGTGGATCACGGGACTGGTCACGAATCCCTGGTAGTTCGTAACCAGAATCCCTCCTCCGTTTTCGGCGAACGGTCCGGCGTCCTGGCCCGGCGCAACCAACCGGCCGGCCACGAAACGCGCCAGATCCAATCGCCCGGTCGCGCCGGCCTTGCCGATACCGTTTTCGTAGAGGACGTTCCAGCGCACGCGCGGGGAGGATCCGTCTGCGATGTAGATGCCGCCGCCCCAGGAGCTGCTCTGGTTGCGCCGGATGACATTGTGCTCGACGACCGGCGCTGCCAGGTCGACAATCATGATGCCAGCTCCGTCCGCCGAGGTGAGGTTGTCCTCGATGACGTTGTGGGTGATTGTCGGTGACCCGCCGGAGCAGTGTATACCACCCCCGTTGCCGGCGTTGCCGTTCCGGAGCGTGAACCCGCAGATGAGCGCGGTCGTGTCCACGCCCGACCCGCAGCTGACAACGGTGCTCGCGCGATTGCCGTCAATCACCGTTGAGTCGATGTAGCTGGGGTCTCCGCTTGTAAGATAGCGACTTGCCAGCGTGATTGACTTGTCGAACCACCAGACGTTCTCGGCATAGACGCCGGGCGCCACCAGAACCGTGTCGCCGCTCGACGCCATACCGATGCCGGCCTGGATCGTGCTCGCACTGTCGGGTACGAGAATGACGCGCGCCAAAGCCGGCGCGCAGAGCGCGGCCAGCGCCGCAAGCACTAGGATTCTCTGACGCATCACTGCCTCCTGTTTTGCGGAATTCTAGACCCAAGGTTTCTGAAGTCAAGCGGCCGGCACCGCAGTGCACCCGCGACTGCAGACCGCGAACCAGGGACAAGAAACCCGCGCCAAGGGTGGGCGGCGTGTCAAATGGGCAGCCCCACGTCATCGTCGGCCGGTTGACTTGGCCGGCAAGTGAGGCAAACTGTTGAAGCAATGAGGAGGGAGATGTTGAAAAGACTATCCTGTCTGTTGGTGCTGGCGTTCGTCGCGCCGGCGGTTGCCGACTGGTACGTGGACGTCGAGGCCGGGCCGGTGTTCAGCGGCTACAACGATGTGCGGATTCCCGGCAACACCGGGACGCTCTTCTCGCTGACCAGGGACCTCAAGGCGCAGACCGCGTTCGCCTATCGGGTGAGGGTGAGCAAGACCTTTGGTGACCGGCACTGGGTCAGCGTCATGGTTGCACCGTTGCGGGTCGAGTCCCGCGGGACGTTGGACCGGGACGTGTTCTTCGCTGGCACGCTTTTCCAGGCCCATGGCGACGACATGAAGGCGCCATATCGGTTTGACTCCTACCGACTCACATACCGGTACGGATTTGTACGCACTCATCGGTTCAGTCTGGACCTGGGGCTGACCGCGAAGATCAGGGACGCGGAAATCCGCCTCAGCTACATGTGGGTGCGGTTGCCCTGGGCAAGCAAGAAGAACACCGGGTTCGTACCGATTATCAGCTTCCGCGCCAACTGGTCACTCAGCGACAGGTTCGGGCTGGTGCTGGACGGTGATGCGCTCGGCGTGCCCCAGGGACGGGCTGAGGACGTGACGGCGGCCCTGAGGGTCAACTTCGGTGAGCGGGTAGTCGCGCGCGTCGGGTACCGGCTCCTCGAAGGCGGCACGGACGCGGATGAGATCTATGGCTTCGCGTTGTTCCACTACGCGGTCGCGGGCGTGATCCTGCGGCTCTGACCCGTGGCGTTTGTTCGGCGGCGAACCATTCACTATACCTGACGTCAGCCCCTATCAGCGAGAAGCACGAAATCTACGTGCTGAACTAGCGCGAGTCCAAACCAGCAGGAGGGGCGGCTTCGGCCGCCACCATCGCTTTCGGTAGCTTGACGACGCGCGAACCAGCGCTATCATGGCAAGTCAAGATGGACAGCGCGGTGCTGATTCGCAGGATGGCGATAGGAGAAGGGCACGCGTGCGAGCAGGTCATGCGGTCGCTGCCGGGGTGGTTCGGCATCGAGGAGGCGATTGTCGAATACGCGAAATCGGCTGAGACAATGGAAACGTACGTCGCCGACAAGTTCGGTCAGGTCGTCGGCTTCATCACTCTGGATCGACGCACCCCGGTCACGGCCGAAATCCACTGCATGGCTCTGCGGCCCGAATTCCACGCCAAGGGAATCGGCCGCGCGCTGGTTGAACTTGCCGAGAAGCTTATTGTCGAACGCGGGTACGAGCTCTTCGAGGTCAAGACACTCGACCCTTCGCGGCCCTGCGCCGAATACGAGCACACCCGCGGGTTCTACGAGCACATGGGTTTCCAGCCACTCGAGGAGAATGACCTGTGGGGATCGGGCAATCTCTGCCTCATAATGGTGAAGCACCTGGCCTGCCATCGCGGCACGGCGGCGAGCAGACCCGTGGCCGGAAGAGGCACAACACCTACGTGCTGAAACAGCACGCGCGGGACATGACCGAAACCTCCGAGGTTTTGGATCGTGTCCCAAGCCTGAGATGCAAGGGGCGGCGCAAGCCGCCCCTCTTTTCCGCCTTGACTGAGGGCGCTTCCGGCAGCTAGAATCGTGGTCGTGAGCGTTGCCAAGCCCGTCTGCGTTGTCTTGCTCGCATTGCTGAGCGGAACGGCCGCCGCGTGGTTCGAGACCGGCCAGGACGCCAGCCTGATGCTCTCGGGCGTCGACTTCAACAACACCGGCGGACCCTTCTTCTACAACCATCCGTCCGGAATCGCGACCGACGGCACTCGCCTGCTGGTATGTGATCGGTTCAATAACCGAGTCTTGGTCTGGAACCAGCCGCCTTTGTTCTGGAACGCTCCGCCCGACATTGTGCTCGGGCAGCCGGACTTCATCTCAAACAATCCGGGCACGGGCAAGCACCAGCTCAACTGGGCCGGCAACGCGTCGGTCGGCGAGAACGGGCGCCTGGCGATCGCCGACACGGACAACGACCGAATCCTGTTGTGGGATTCCTTCCCGACCGCGAGTGGACAGCCGGCAGACGTCGCCATCGACCTGCCCTCAATCCCGCCACGCGGGTCGATGCCGTATGCCTGGCCCTGGGGCGTGTGGACCGACGGCAGCAGGCTGGCCGCGGTCGCGACCCAGGGGTCGGCGCTGCTCTTCTGGAATTCGTTCCCGGTGGTCGACAACCAGCTGCCCGACTACACGATCGTGTTGACCGAGTTCGGCACCCCGCGCAACATCTCTACCGATGGCGAGACCTATTTCTTCGTGGGCGACCACAACGCCCGCGTGAACAACCGACCAGGCACGTTCTTCTGGAACTCGTACCCGGATACGCTGGACCAGCCGTACGACTTCTACCGGGACGAGTGGGTCAAGGGCGTGAAGACGGCGACGGGCGGACTGGTGGCCGGCGGGATCAATTCCATCTACGTCTGGAATGCGATGCCGACCGGCTCCGGCCAGGACCCGGACATCGTGCTGACCCCGTCAATGTACAAGAATGGCGACGGCCCCGACGTGCTTGTCATCAAGGGCCGGCTCTACGTGACCAACTACAACGGGAACGACCTGCTGGTGTTCGACAGCATGCCGGCCGGCCCGGCCACACTGCCGGACTGGGCCCTGGGTGCGAGCAGTATCTACGCCAATACGCTCGATTCGATCGGGTATGTGCAGAACCCGGTGCTGGCCTCGGACGGAACGAGGCTGATTGCCACGTCGGACTTCGATCGGACAATCTGCATATGGAACACGATCCCGACCTCGTCCGGCATACACCCGGACCAGCGCATATCGCTGCAACCGAACAACCTGCAGGTCTGGGACAACGCGCTGTACGCGAACCGCTTCGCGATGGCCGCGCGGCGTCAGGTCTCGGTGTGGCTGGATGCCGGCCGGCTTGACCAGCCGCCGTCGCGCATCTTCAACGACAGCATCGGCAGCGCCATGTTCAGCGACCTGCAGGGCGTCGCGCTCGACTCAAGTTTCCTCTACCTTGCCGACAAGAACGGCAGGCTCTACATCTGGGTCGGTATCCCGGCGTCCCTGTCCGCCGACCCGCTATACACGATTGACAGCCCCGGCGTCGAGTACGGCCACCTGCACAGCGACGGCGAGTATCTCATCGCGGTCAAATCCAATCCGGCTCCCGAAGTCCACGTCTACCGCGTTGAGGACATCAGGCGCGGCGAGTTGGTGCCTTTCAAGACCGTCACGTCCGGCCCGGGTCTGCAACTGAACCTGCCCCGCAGCGCCATCACGTTCGACGGAGCGCTGGCGATAGCGAACACCTGCGGCAGCGCTGTCTTCCTCTGGGGCGACGTCAACCAGGCAGGGGACACCGCGTCGGTCATCACACTGGGACAGGAGGACCGGACAGGCTACCGCCCGGCCATCGGCATCGACCGGCTGTTCTGGCCGGCCTCCTTGCTGGCCATCGGCGGCAGGCTCTGGGTAGGCGAGTGCAAGTTCTCATCCCGGATTCCGTGCTTCAGCTCCAGCGCCGGCGTGGACTGCCGGTTCGGCAGCGCTGCCAGCCTAGGCGTTCGAGTGGCCCCGAACCCCGCTTTCACATTCGTGGAACTTCAAGGGCACCTTCCGCGGAGCTTCCAGGTTGACATCTTTGACGCGGCGGGTCGGCGGGTTGTCTCTGCCCGCGACCGCGCCGGGTTCAATCTGTCCTGTCTGTCGGGCGGCGTGTACACGCTCCGACTGACCGCGGAAGGACGCCTCTTGCTGTTGTCCCGGCTGGTCAAGCAGTAGTTCGAGGCTGCGGCAGCGCAGTGGTCACCGCCAGGAACTGGCGAGCCGCGACGGAGCGATGCGGCCGTCGGGTACCGGGTGCTCGAAGGCGGCTCGGACGTGGACGAGGTGTACGGCTTCGCGCTGTTCCACTAGGCGGTCGTGGGCTTGACACTACGTCTCCAGCCGGCACCGGCCTCGGCCATATCCTGTTCTTCCGGCGCTTGATTCGGGCCCGGCGTCGGCTATGCTGGCAGCCCGTCAGAGCGACGTCCGCAAGTTTCTGAGAGGAGTACCATGTCGGAGAGACCCGTAGTCATCGTCGGGGCCGGGATGGCCGGGCTTTCTGCCGGCTGCTACGCCCGGATGAACGGGTACAAGGCCACGATCCTCGAAATGCACAACATCCCGGGCGGGCTCTGCACTGCGTGGACGCGCAAGGGATACAAGTTCGACATCAGCATGCACATGCTGACCGGCTCGAAGTCCGGTCCGTTCTACCGAATGTGGCAGGAGCTGGGCGTGATGGAGAACCGCCGGTTCCACTACCACGACGAGATGTGCACGGTCGAGAGCGGCGACAAGAAGCTGTCATACAGCACCGACCCGGCGCTTCTGGAAGAGCAGATGGTCGCGCACTCACCGGCCGATGCCGAGCTCTCCCGTGAGTTCGCGCGACTGGTCGGAGGGCCGGGAATGATGGGCGCGGCGTCGCTCGACGCCCCGGAGCTCATCGGCCCGCTGACCGGGGCAGGCATGTTCCTGAAGATACTCCCCTTGCTCGGGACGTTCCGCCGCTACGGGAAGCAGACCGTACAGGAGTTCGCCGCGAAGTTCACTGATCCGTTCCTGCGCGAGGCCGTGCGGATGTTCATTGACGGACCGGGCTGGCCGATGCATCGTTTCCCGATGGTCGGGCTCGCCGGTTTCCTCAAGAGCGGGGTCTCGGAGGCGGGCGTGCCGATCGGCGGGTCGCAGCAGGTGGCGCTCACGATTGCCGAGCGGTTCAAGAAGCTGGGCGGCGAACTGCGGCTCAAGACGCGGGTCACGGGTGTGCTGGTTGAGAACGACCGGGTTGCCGGCGTGAAACTCGCTGACGGCAGCGAGCTGCGGGCCGACGAGACCATCTGGGCCGGAGACGGCCACACGCTCATCTTCGACCTGCTCGGCGGGCGATACATCGATGGACGAATCCGCGCGACGTACGATAGATGGACCCCGGTCCTGCCGGTCGTGCAGGTCTGCCTGGGCGTGGCGCGAGACATGACCAAAGAGCCCGCGCGCGTCTGCTTCCGGCTCGATGAACCGATTACGGTGGCAGGCAAAGAACAAGCGTGGCTTTCGGTCATCCACCACTCATTCGACCCGACCATGGCGCCTGCGGGCAAGTCTGCGGTCGAGGTCTGGTACGCGAGCGACCATGGCTGGTGGGAGAGACTCGCCGCAGACCGGCCGCGGTACGAGGCGGAGAAGCAGCGCATCGCCGACGCGACCATCGCCATACTCGACAAGCGCTGGCCAGGGTTCAAGCAGCAGGTCGAGGTTATCGACGTGGCGACCCCGCACACCTATGTCCGCTACACCGGCAACTGGCAGGGCTCGCCCGACGGCTGGTACATCACGCCGGAGAACATGCGTGACAACCCGCTGCGGAAGCTGCCGGGACTCGCGGGGCTCTGGATGGCAGGTCAGTGGACCGCGCCGTTCACCGGCACGGTTTTGGCCGCGCTCACCGGCCGGCAGGTCATCCAGCTCCTCTGCAAGCAGGATCGCAGGAAGTTCCAGGCGCAAGCCAGATAGACAAGCGGCCTTGGCCGCTTTGTCGTCGTCAGCGCCAGTTGCGGGCGACCCGGGCAGGCGCGATACGGCCTTCGGGGCGATACTCGATCGGCACGATGACGCTGTCGCGAAAGTGCGGCGTAGCGCCCGGGCGGCTGAAGTCATTGCCGATGAAGTACCAGCGGCCATCATGGACGAAGAACGAACCGTGCCGGTCCATGAAGAACTGCTCGGAGCCGGCAAACGGCTGCTCCGAGAGTTCCCGGTCGAAGAAGCTGCCGTCGGAGTCATAGGGGCCGGCAAGCCTGCGCGACAGGGCCGCGAAGCAACCCCAGGTCAGGTGATAACACGCGCCGTGCCGATGCAGCGACGGCTTGTCATCGGTCCGGCCCGGGCCGTATGGTCCCTGCGGGTTGCGGATTGTGATGCGCTGCGGCGGCGCGGCGAAAGAGACGCGGTCTCGGGCCAGGCGGGCGAGGTAGAAGTCCCAGGTTCCGAACACCAGCCACTCCGAACCGTCGTCATCGGTGAAGACGTGCGGGTCGCGAGCGCCGGACGACACCAGACCTTCGTCCACCAGCGGTCTTTCTCCGCCGTCGCGCCACGGCCCGGTGGGACCGGCGCCGTGCAGCACCCGGATGCGGTCCGGGCCGTCTGACAGATACCACCAGCATTGGCCTTCGGCCAGCAGCGCGTCGGTTGCCCAGCACGAGTGCATGGCTCTGCCGATGGCGGTCTCCTCGGGCCGGAGCGCTCCCTCAAACGTCCATTCCGCGAGGTCGCGGGTGGACCAGATCCACCAGTCGTGCATCTCGTAGTCCGGGTTTTTCGGAGCGAAGTCGTGGGTGGCGTAGACCAGGATGCGGCCGTCCGGCGCTATCCGGGCGTGCGGGTCGCAGAAGCCAAGTCCGGGCAGCAGCGGATTGCCCGGGCTGCGCAGACGCTCGCCCGGCTCGACTACGCTCCGGCCGTTGATTGACCGGCTGGGCCGGCCGGTGATGGCCTCCAGCGCACGCGTCGGTACCGAGGTCGCGCGCAACGGGATAGAGAATGTCACTCGCCTCATCCTATGGCCACTTCAGGTGAAGTCAAGCGCCAGGCGCGGCGCCGATGCGGCGCGGTCGGGCCACAGCGACGGGGCCGCGCACCCCGTCGGTCAGAAGATGGAATCGCGGCGGATGGACGTCGATGACCAAGGGAAGACCTGGGGCTGCAAGTCTCCGGCATCCAGCTTCCGTGACAGCCCGAGTGCCCGGTTCTCCCATTCTGGACTCTCGACTCCGGTTGCCGGACTCTGGACTGTCGGGTCTCGGTTTCCAGCTTCCATCTCTCGCCTGATCGGCGCTTGAGGCCCGCAGTGAAGCCGCAGATGCGTCGTGCGAAGCACGCTGCGAAGTTCGGCGGGAAGAACCAGTAGAAGAACCATGCGTCGGGTAACGCGCTGCGTCGGCAGTTGTGTCGTCCGCCTTATCTCGACCTGAACCTCGACCTCAATCCTAGGCTCCATTCGTCGCTGCACCGCGCGTTGCTCGCGAAGTCGCTCAAGTCGTTGCTCCGGTTGTTGCCTGGTTCGTTGCTCACGTCGATTCTCACGAACAAACACCGATTGTTGCATGGCGTGAAGCATCGGGCGCTGCATCGGCGGAGGCAGCCCCCCAGGCAGCCCGTGGGCAGACCACTCCACGGCAGGATTGTGGCTAGGATCCGGCTCCACCACTACCAGTAGTATGCGTGCGCATCACGGAAACCGTGTGTTCATCGTGCATCATCGGTATTGGTGAAACCATAACCCCAAAACGTAACAGCCCTCGTTCATTCGTCTGTCATTCTTCGTTCATAGTCGCCGTTAAGTCATTCTCCTTCCGTCGGTTCCGTACTTCTGACTTCCAGCTTCTGACCTCTGACTTCTGACTTCGTCTGCTCTCAAGTCCTGTCCCCTGGACCATTGGGGGAGATGCAGCCCCCGGTGCGGCTCTCGCTCCTCTAACTGCAACAGCCGCTGCTTCGGCCCAAGGTCTGGCGTCTGCTTTTTGCCTTGCTCCGGGCCAAAGACCAGGCCTCGCGCCGGCGTCCGCTCATCCATCTGCAACCGCACATCCTCCAGCCCCATCAACTTCGCCCTGACCTGTACCCGGCCCACGTACCGCAACAGCAACTGCTCCTCCGTCTGCAACAGTTCTCGCTCCAGCCGCCGCAGCGACGTCCGCTCCAGCGTCCGCAGCAGGCTGATGAACAGGCATCGCTCCAGCTCTCGCCCCAGCGTCTGCAACAGCCGCCGCAACAGCGTTCGTTTCCGGACCGGGGTTCAATTGCGGATTGTCATGATTCCACGGCATCGGCCTGACTGCGTGGCCTACGCTTGGCCGTGCTACTGCTGACTGTCTGCCGTCTATTGTCTGCTGTCTAGTGCCTTCTCACCAGCAGCCTGCGCGCGGATGCGCGCGGCGCGGGCGGAGAGTTCCTGCGCCTCGGCCGCCCGGCCGGTATGCAGACGGCCTTTCGGATTCCCAGGTCCGCGCCCTTGTCTTCCGCTCCTGTGCCTGTAGAATGATACCGCATGAGCCTCAACGCCCGCTCTACGCGGTCGATACAGAAGGTTGTCAAGCGGGAGAAACTCGGCGGCTGCTCCGAGGTCCGGGTGAACCTTGTCTACTGGCGCTCCCGGAATCCAGATGAGCGGGTCGCCGCGGTCGAGCACCTGCGAAGGACGCACATTGGACGTTCAGCCAGACTTCAGAGATCTGCTAGAGTTATTCAACGCCCACAAGGTTGAATACGTCGTGGTCGGGGCCTATGCCCTGGCCTTCCACGGCGCACCGCGTTTTACCGGCGACTTGGACGTCCTGGTCCGGTCCGGAGTCCGGAACGGCCGCCGCATTGTGGCGGCGCTAGCCGAGTTCGGATTTGCCTCAGTCGGGGTGACTGCGGATGACTTCAAGGAGGCCGGCAAGGTCGTGCAACTGGGCGTGGCTCCGGTGCGAATCGACCTCGTGACTTCGCTGACCGGCGTGTCCTGGAAAGAGGCAGCGGCCGGGAGCAGGTCTGGCAGATACGGCGACCTGCGGGTGCGCTACCTGGGGAAGAGAGAGTTCATCCGGAACAAGCGCGCCATCGGTCGCACGAAAGACCTCGCCGACATCGAGGCCCTGGGCGGCTAGTCCGCAGCCAAGTACAGCGTACCTTCAGCTGCATGCGACCAGACGTCAGCCATCGCCCGATTCCGCAGTTCTGAATTCTGGTTTCTGAATTCTGGATCGTCTGGGCCTAGCCCTGTCTACTGTCTACTGACTGCTACCTGCTGTCTTCTCGCTTGGGGCTTGCGCTTGAGCTGCCGCCGCGGCTTTGTCGCGGATTGCTTTGGCGCGGGCGGAAAGTTCCTGCGCCTCGGCAGCCCGGTTGGTCTGTTCGCAGACCTTGGCCAGACCGTCGAGTGTCCCTGCCACGAAAGGGCTTTCCGGACCGAACACCTTCTCTCGAACGGTCAGCGCACGGCGGTAGAGGGCCTCGGCTTCTGCATAGCGACCGTCGCGAAAGCAGAGCCCGGCGAGGTTGTCTGCGGTCTCGGCGACGTCGGGATGCTCCGAGCCCAGGGCTCGCGTTCGCTTCTCCAGCACGTCCCGATAGAGCGATTCTGCCTCGGCGTGTTTGCCTCGCAGGTCATCCAGCGACGCCAGCGCGTCAATATAGGCCAGTGTATTCGGGTGCTCGTGACCGCGTTTTGTGGTCTGGATGTCCAGGGCGCGGCGCAGAAAACCCTCGGCTTCGGCGTATCGCCCCTGGTCACTGTATATGATGCCGGCCCAGAAGAGAGCAGATGCAGTCACCGGATTGTCCGGACCGAGCTTCTTCTCACAGGTTGCGATTGCGTTCAGGATAATCGGCTCGGCCTCTCCGTAGTTGCCCTGCCTCGTCAGTGCGCTGGCCAGATTCACGGTCATCCGGATGGTGTCGGGATGGTCAAATCCCATCCACTTGTCATGCGCTGCCAGAGCTCGCCGGAACCGCGCCTCAGCCTCGGCATACCGACCCAGCCTGAGCAGGGCACCACCAAGGTTGCTCACACTTACCGCCGTCATCCAATGGTCCGCTCCCAGAATCTCTTCTTTGATCTTGCAGCTCAGCTGACGGAGCGGCACACATTCTGCATATCGGCCGAGGTCATGTAGCACCCACGCCAAGTGCCCCGCGGTCGTCCCCACCGGGTATCGGTCGGCACTGCGAACATTCTCCGCTATCGCCAGCGCGCGGCGGAGTAATGGTTCGGCCTCGGCATTGCGGCGTTGGTCGCGAAGCGTACAAGCGAGGCCTCCCAAGGTAGTGACAAGCCACCAGGAATCCGGTCTTCTGTCATCCTCGGCGGTCGCCAGTGCCCGACGAAACTGCACCTCGGACTCGGCAGACTGGCCTTTCCGCCACAGAACATCAGCCAAGTCCACGAGCGCGCGCATTCCGGCATCCACGGACTTGTCCGGGTTTTTGTCGTACACTCCGACGGCGCGCCGGAAGAGGACCTCGGCTTCGTCGTAGCGCGCCCAGTTTATGAGCAGATTTCCAAACTCATGCAGGCACTGTAGCACGAGCGGATGCCCTTGCCCCAGCTCTTTCTCAAGCGTCGCCAAGGCTCGGCGCAACAGTGGCTCTGCTTCATCACCATGCCCAAAGCCCTCAAGATTCCATGCGAGGTACCAGAGTGCAGTCGCGGTGTCTGCGTGATTCCGTCCAAGTTCGTTCTCCAGCGCCTGGACCATCTCTCGTAAGAGCGGTGTGAGCAGTCGGTGCTGACCGGCTTTGGTGAAAACGTCACGTGCGGCCTTGAGCCAGGACCAGAGTTCCTCGGCGCTCTTGGCCTGCCTCCCATGGTAGAAGGCCTCGGTGAGGGCCGCCTTGTCCTTCTCGGTGATGCCCTTGACGTCCAGACCCTCAAGCTGCTTCGCGTAGTACTCGTGCAGGAACAGGTGCACGCGCTTGCGCAACTCCGGCGCCTGGTGCTCCTGCAGCGCCTCACGCATCAAGTCGTGCATCGTCCGGGTCTCGGGCGCGGCACCCTCGCCGACAAACGAGAACCGGCTCAGGTCGTCGTATGATTCCAGCGGATACCCGGTCTGATACTCGGTGAGAAGGTGTTCAAACAATCCGTAGTTCCAGTAGCGGGATGCCGACAGGACTTCGAGGGTCGCTATCTCCGGCTGGTCCAAGTGCCGGATGAACTGCGTAAACAGCTCTTCTGGACTTTCCATTCTCAAACTCGGCGCTCGGCGTTCGGACTTCGCACTTTCCTCTGTGCCCGCCTGGCTTGAGCTTGGGCTTGAGCCTGTGCTTGCCGCGCGCTGCCCGGACTGTTCTATCTCCTGAAATGTATCCACGGCCAGGTTCAGGTAATGTGGCAGTCCCTGGCTGCCCTTGGCGATTGCATCCTGTATCGGCTCATCGGTGATGCCACACCCACTCAGGAACTGCCGGGCCGATTGCTCGGGCAGCGGGCCGAGCTCGTGCTGGTTCAGAACACCGGCCCATTCCTTCTCTGCTTCCTCCCAGCGCAACTTCTGCCTGCCTGATATCACCCACAGGACCTCAGGCAACTGCTTCACCAACTCCCGTACCCAGGCGTCGGTCTTCTGTACCTCGTCCGTCGACCTTCGTCCTTCGTCTCCGATTCCCCACAGCTTCTCGTAGGAGTCTACGAATAGAACCATGCGGAGGGAGTGGGGAGTGGAGAGTGGGGAGTCGTTTCCAGGCGGACTACTCCCGACTCCCGATTCCCTACTCTCTGCCCGCAGGGCATCCTTCATGTCGGACGCCCAGAGCCTAGGCAGTTGCTCCACGATGGCCGCGGGCTCCATCTGCGGCAGGTCCTCGAGCTCGCGTTCGCCTCTGCGCTGCCACCAGTCGATGAGGAAGGATTCAAGGGTTCGAGGATTCGAGGATTCCAGTGAGGCGGCAAGGAGCTTCGAGATCTTGGGAATCAGACCGATAGTCGGAAGCTTGCCGGAGTCGTCCAGAAGTCGGGCAATGAGCGAGTTCGGTTCCAGGATTCCTCGTTCGTCATTCTGGATCTGTGCCTCCTCCCTCCTCTCTCCTCCCTCCTCACTCCTTAGCGCCGTGTCCGGATGGGCTTTCTGCCAGAGGACGGCATAGGCAATGTCGAAGCTCGGGAACATCACGGGGACTGTACCGCGAAAACGGGGACTGTACCGCGCGTCCTCGCGCTCCGAGGGACTGTCCCCGCTTTCGCGCCCGGCCGTGCCCCCCGGCGTACCGATGGACGTGCGCAGGTGAAGCAGCGCAGCATCAGGTTGGCGGTGAACGGGGACATCGAAGTCCAGCGTGGCGGTTGCTCCGCCCCTGTCGGCTGTATTCTGTCTACTGTCCGCTAGCTTTGCCAGTTCCCTGCGCAGCCTGGACTTGCCCGTGCCGGCCCCACCGTGAAAGACGAGGACGATAGGTTTGGTCTGTGGCTCTTTGAGCACAGTTTGGAAGATGGCGAGGGGCTCCTCACGGTCAACAAACTGCCGCTCTACGGCCGGAAGGCCGCTCTGTGAGGGGCGTGTGGGTTGCTGCAGCACGATGTCCTCCCGTTGCTGCGACAATGGTAGCGACGGGCTGTGGCGGGTCAAGTGCGAGCGCAGAGAGTGGTCAAGTGGTCTAGTGGCCAAGTGGAGGACACGGGCAAGCGAAGCAGATGAATTCAGAATCCAGAAGTCAGAAGCCAGAATGCAGAGGTAGGGGAGCCGGAGCGGAGCCTTACCACCAAGACATCAAGACGCGAAGAGTCAGGACAGAGCAGAAGTCAGAGTGCAGAAACCAGAATGCAGAGTTGCGGACGCGGGCAGGGCTAGCTGCGTGTTGGGCGCTTGGGTCTACCCGGAGGACAGGTCAGCGGCGCTCTTGCTGCCAGAGCGCGAGCAAGTCACGAGCGCCATGGATGAACGCTATCACGGCCACCGAATCTGCCGTGACCTGGTAGATGAGCCGGTAGCGGCTGACGAATATCTCACGCACGCTAGGGTCATTGAGTTCCGGCACGACCCACCACGATTGGCGAGTGTTGCGAGAGATCGGGCAGCGCTGCGGACCTCTGCGACGAAAGCCGCCGCATAGTACCGCGAATCGCGGGCTATGTAGTCGGCGACCTCTGCAAGGTCAAGCCAGGCGGTTTCGGTCCATCCTACACTGACAGCCACCGGGCCATCCGCTGTTCGACCTCATCCTGGGTGAGCACGCGGCCTTCCTCGACGTCTCTCAGGCCGCGCTCGACCTTCTGCCTGACATACTAATCAGAGCATAAAATGTTTGACATGGGAGTCGGTTTGGTGTATACTGTGAGTAATGAGAGAAGACGATACTCGGCGTCTATCGCCGGCGGCTTTGGATGTGCTGCGTGTGCGGGTGATGAAA
>Ga0194126_10002631_pt1 | contig 29080 bp, 30 predicted proteins | sample TA2KigC150mmetaG_FD_148641 | JGI IMG/M metagenome (GOLD analysis project Ga0194126, IMG submission 148641) | Freshwater microbial communities from Lake Tanganyika, Tanzania - TA2015035 Kigoma Deep Cast 150m | ecosystem: Environmental > Aquatic > Freshwater > Lake | place: Tanzania: Lake... | reverse complement strand
GATGATTTATTCGACCGGCGCAAAACCGACCAAGAATGTTCCGGTGCCTCTTCGCGATCGAAATACATTTGTGCTTCGCGACGACGAGGTTCTGGCACTCGCGAGGTGGTCAATGATTATAGAAGACTACTACAAAAAACCGATGGACATGGAATGGGCGCGCGACGGCAAAGACGGAAAGCTCTACATGCTCCAAGCCCGGCCCGAGACCGTCAAATCCCGCCGCAATATCAATGAGCTCGAGATTTACGAATTTGTGCAAAAAACAGCAGCGAAACGGAAAGTCCTGACTACCGGCCTTTCAGTAGGGGACAAGATCGGCCGTGGCAGGGCGCGAGTGATTTTAGACGTAAAAGATATTGAAAAATTCCAGAAAGGAGAGGTATTGATCACCGATATGACTGATCCGGACTGGGTGCCGGCGATGCGGATGGCAAGCGCAATCGTGACTGACTCCGGCGGCCGGACCGCGCACGCAGCGATTGTTTCGCGCGAATTGGGAGTTCCCTGTATCGTAGGTACGGGAAACGCGACAAAAGTTTTGAAGACTGGTCAGGAGGTGACGATAAGCTGCGCCGAGGGGGAAACCGGAAAGGTCTATCAGGGAGCAATTCCGTATCGTATCCGGAAAGTAAATCTCCGGAAGATTCGAAAACCGAAAACCAAGATTATGATGAATCTCGGAGAACCGGACCAGGCATTTGGGCTTTCGTTTTTGCCCAGTGATGGCGTGGGCCTTGCGCGCGAAGAATTTATCATCGCAAGCGCGATCAAAATCCACCCTTTGGCTCTGGTGCACTTTGCAAAGCTAAAAGACAAAAAAGCAAAACGCCGGATTGAGGCGCTTACGCAGGGATACAAAGACAAAACAAAGTTTTACATCGACAAGCTTGCCGAAGGCATTGCGAAGATCGCTGCGGCGTTCTATCCGCGGGACGTTATTGTGCGGTTTTCGGACTTCAAAACGAATGAGTACGCGAATCTTATCGGCGGCAGCGAGTTTGAACCGCTGGAAGCAAATCCGATGATCGGCTGGCGGGGCGCATCGCGCTACTACGATCCGAAGTTTCAGGACGCCTTCAAGCTCGAGGTGCTTGCGCTCAAGAAGGCGCGTGACGAATTCGGGCTGGTCAATATTATCCCCATGGTGCCGTTCTGCCGAACCGTCAAAGAAGGGGAGCGCGTGGTATCGATCATCAGGAATACAGGATTGCGCAAGGTGCCGATTTATGTGATGTGCGAGATACCGTCAAACGTGATTCTGGCAGAACAATTTCTCCGGGTGTTTGACGGAATGTCCATCGGCTCTAACGATCTTACCCAGCTTGTGCTTGGCGTGGATCGCGACTCGAGCATCATCGCAAAAGTAGGGGATGAGCGCGATGCAGCAGTCGAAAAGATGCTTCGCGAAGTGATTCGTATCTGCAAACGAAAAAAAAAGTATGTCGGTATCTGCGGTCAGGCGCCAAGCGACTGGCCAGAACTTGCGGTATTTTTGGTTAAAGAAGGAATTGATTCGATTAGTCTGAATCCCGACAGTATCTTCAAGATCATCTTTTCGCTTGCGAAAGCAAGAGCTCGACGCAAAGCAAACGCATAATGAAAATCGCGCGCATAGGTTCGCAAAAGATTCTTGATTCACGCGGCCAACCCACGCTGGAAGTTGAGGTTTTTACGGAAGGGAATTTGCGCGCACGCGCATCAGTGCCTGCCGGAAAGTCAATAGGGCAATTTGAAGCAGCTGCGCTTCCGGTGCCGGATGCCATGCGCGCCATCGAAGAAAAAATCATGCCTGTGCTTGAAGGTCGCGGATTTGCGTCTCTTGACGCATTTGACCGCGTATTGATTGAGCTTGACGGCACGCCAGATAAATCAAACCTTGGCGCAAATACGCTCCTTGCATTAAGCATCGCCGCGGCTCGTGTTTTTGCCTCCGGGGAAGGAATGCCGTTGTGGAAGTATTTGCGGCTGCAAGGCAATTTTCCATCTTCGGCACAGCCGTTGCGGCTGTATCTCAATTTGATAAACGGCGGCGCCCACGCAGTCAACGCTACCGATATTCAGGAATATATGGTTGTTGTCGAACGCCGCGAGGCGCGAGAGGCGCTCCGCATAGGAATACAGATATTTGAAGAAATCAAGCGGCGCAGCACATCGTATCGGATAGGAGATGAAGGAGGCGTGGTGCTTCCGGCAACAAAAAACGAAGCACCGCTCGAGATTCTCAAAGAAGCGATCTCCGACATTGGAGGCGCGCGGCTTGCGCTTGATGTTGCAGGTTCCTGGCTTGTACGCGAAGGCGGATACCAATGGGAAGGAAACATAATAGACCGGGTTATGCTTGCAGACGCGCTTTCTGTATTTGCGTCCCAGTATGAATTGCTTTCCATTGAGGATCCGTTTGGAGAAAACGATGCAGAGAGATTCGTAATGCTGGCAAACACTTTCAAAAAAGAGCGTGATACGTTTTTAGTAGGAGATGATCTGACTGTGACCAATCCGGGACGGATTCAGCGCGCCGCATCAGAAGGAATGATCGGCGGGGTGATTATCAAGCCGAACCAAATCGGCATTGTATCCGAGGCGCTTCAAGCTATCCGCGTAGCCAAGGAAAATGGCCTGAAAACCATTGTGAGCCATAGAAGCGGAGAAACTATGGATGACTTTATCGCGGATTTTGCGTGGGCAAGTGGCGCTTTCGGCCTTAAAGCAGGCGCGCCAGGACCCGAAGAAAGACTTTCCAAATACGAGCGGCTTATCCGCATACAAGAGGAGGCAGGGGCTTGACGCAAAGCTAATTCCCTGTATACTTTATACGCACGCTATTACGAATCTCGCGATTATCCAAAGACCGCAGGCGTCCCGAGCGTAGCCCGAGCGTAGCGAGGGACTTAATCCATAAGGGCCTGCCGAGGAATAATGACGCTTTATGCGTCTCCTTGGGCCTGCGGTCTCGTCCGCAGACTTTTTTTTATTCATCGCTTCTTTTCGCCACGAAAAATACTTAATTTCCTACTGGGTATGGCAGTTACGCGCGCAAAAAAAGAAGAAATCGTCGCTGAGGTGAAAAAGACGCTGCAAAGCGCCGGCATCGTCTTTCTTGTTGATTTTCCCGGTATCAAGGCGGCAAAAATCAACGAACTTCGTGCGGCGCTCAAGAAACTCGGCGCCAAGTACCGAGTGGTCAAGAAGGCGCTTCTTGAAATTGCATGTAAAGGACTTGAGCTTGACGCTTCGCGCCTTGCCGGGCACAAAGGTTCAGTGGCGTTGATTACCTGCGAAGCACACGAGCTCGAAATTACAAAAGCGATAGCGAATTTCAAGAAGGAAAACGATACCATTGAAGTTGTCGGCGGATTTTACGGAAAATATTTTTTGTCGAAAGATCATATTGTTGCGCTTTTCCGCATTCCGTCGCGCGAGGCGCTCATCGCGCAATTACTTAGCACGTTGCATGCTCCGATGCAGGGACTCGTTTCAGTGCTCAATGGGAATTTGAAAAAATTCGTATTAACTCTGGAGGCAATAAAAAGGTCGAAGTAAGTTCTGTAGTATCAGGTTATTGATTTCTATGGAAAAACACAAAGACATCATCGAGAAAATCGAAAAAATGAGCGTCATTGAGCTTGTCGAGCTTGTGAAAACGCTGGAAGAAAAGTTTGGCGTGAGCGCGCAAACCATGGCGGTTGCAGCTCCCGCCGTGCAGGCTTCCCAAGGCGGCGCTGCGGCTGGAGAAGAAAAGACAGCATTTTCGGTTATACTTACGAGCGGAGGAGAACAAAAAATCCAGGTGATTAAAATTGTTCGGGAGATCATCGGACTTGGCTTGAAAGAAGCGAAAGATTTGGTAGATGCTGCTCCGAAGCCGGTAAAGGAAAACATGCCGAAAGCAGAGGCGGAAGAATTGAAAAAGAGACTCGAGGAAGTTGGCGCAACGGTAGAAATTAAGTAGGACCCGGTAGTAGAATTTTGGTTTATTTATTTGAAACGTTGTTGCTTATGGCGACTAGCCAAAATTTCACTACCGGGTAAAATAGAAGCAAGGGCGGTTAGCTCGGTTGGATAGAGTCCCTCTCTCGAAATAGCGATTTCGAGACTCGGGACATTCCGTTCATTCACCCTGTGAGATTTTTACGCGCGCTTAGCTCAGTGGTAGAGCGTACGGTTCACATCCGTAAGGTCGTAGGTTCAATCCCTACAGCGCGCACCAAGAAAATCTTACGGGGTAGAACCCAGGTGTCAGGACAAAATTAGAGTGGTCGTTCGGGGCAACAGGTTACCCCTTGAGTTAATTCCTATCTTACGTGGTTTCGACCACCGGATCATGGAGAAAGAAAAATCAAAACTGTATTACGAACTACAAGAAAAAGTGATAACCCTGATGCTGGGTGGGTTTAGTTTTGTTGCGGCACTTGCCTGGAATGAAGCAGTGAAATCATTATTTGATACATTTCTGCCTAAAAATACTCTCGTTGCAAAATTTTTATATGCAATTTTCGTTACTGTGATAATTGTTATTCTTTCAAAGTATTTTTTGAAAGAAAACAAAGAAACTGCAAGCAGTTCAGAATCGTTTGGTAAAGCGCATACATAGGAATAACGTTGATTGCGCAAATGCCGCCTCAGAGAGGCGGTTTTTATTTTGGTTTTATCGGTGTATGTTGTTCTGTTGCATAGGCCGAGCTTGCAAACTTGAAAATTTGACTGGGGACAATTTGTTGATAAAACCTCTGATTTGAACGTAAAACGCAAAAATAGACAAGTGGGGGCTGAAGTACTTAAAATATCAGCGTAGTGGGGGAAAGTGGATAACTATGGGGATAAGAGTCGTTTCCTGTGGATAACCATGCCCCGTAGAAATGAGAAGAAAATAAAACAACTTTCTTTGCTCGTCTCTTTATTCTTATAACGTTTCCCCATTACAACGAAATTTATTTCTACGGGGCATGCTTATCGGCGAATACACACACAATATTGACCAGAAAGGAAGACTTGCGATACCTGTCAAATTCAGGAAAGTATTAACCGCAGGCGCAGTGGTGACGCACGGTCTTGATAAATGTCTTTTTGTGTATTCAAAAGAGCAATGGGACAAAATGGCAGAAAAAATAAATACACTTCCCATTTCTCAAGCAAATTCGCGCGCATTTTCGCGACTGATGCTCGCGGGCGCAATGGATTCAGAGATTGATTCACAAGGACGCATCCTGATTCCGGATTACTTGCGCGCATACGCGGGGTTAAAAAAGAAAGTGGTGGTTGCGGGACTCTACAACCGCATTGAGCTCTGGGATTTCGCGGCCTGGCAGTCGTACAAAGAGAGAACCGAGCGTGAATCCGGCGATATCGCAGAAAAACTTGGTGAGATCGGGATTTGACAATGCATATTCCGGTTTTAACCAAAGAGGTTATCACGTATCTTGATCCGAAGCCAAATCATATCTATGTCGATGCGACGATCGGAGGAGGCGGGCATGCCGAGGAAATACTCAAATATATCGGTCCAAAAGGATTACTCATAGGAATAGACTGGAACGAAGATGCGATCATGAAACTCAAAGAAAAATTTCAAAAAGAAGTTCGCCGGGGGCGCATCAAACTCGTATGCGATAATTTCGCGCGCGTGAAAGACATTCTTGATGCAGAAGGCGTTGCTTCGGTTGCGGGGATGTTGTTTGATTTTGGGCTTTCGAGAGACTTGCTCGAAGAATCCGGGCGCGGCTTTTCTTTTCGCAATGATGAACCGCTTTACATGACTTTTCATCGCGGCGGCGCAGAAACCGGACTTACCGCAGAAAAAGTCATCAATACATTTTCCGATGAAGAACTTGCGAATATTTTCCGTATGTATGGCGAGGAGCGTCGCGCAAAGCACATCGCGAGCGCCATCGTGAGGGCGCGCGCAGCACGGCCCATAAGGACGTCGCGGGAACTTGCCGACATTATCAGTCGCGCCGCGCCTCCCCGGCGGCATTTCCGGAGACTGCCCGTTCAGGGTCTGAGACCCTTCAGGGTCGAACGACACCCCGCGACCCGCGCATTTCAGGCGATCCGCATCGTGGTCAATAACGAACTTGAAAATATTTCGAAAGGGCTTGCGGCATCGCTGGACGCGGTAGATGACGGCGGCAGCGTGGTGGTGATCAGCTACCACTCCCTCGAGGACAGAATTGTGAAAGGCGCATTTCGCAGGGTCGTGGAGCAGAAAGGTGCCCTGCTTCTTACCAAAAAACCAGTGACCCCCACTGCTGAAGAAGTACGGAGGAATCCGAGCAGCCGATCGGCAAAATTACGCGCCGTAAAGCGCCTCAAGGCATAATCCATGACAGTCATTTCCTACCAGCGAGCGCATTCCATCGCAACGACCTTTTCCGGAAACTACTTGGTTCGCACCAAGGTATTTGCGATTACGGCCCCGTGGCAGCGCTTAAAACTCCAGCATATTGCGCGAAAGTCTTTGGCGGTTGCCGGAGCGCTCCTTGGCGTCGTTTCGTTTGCAGGAATACTTGCGGTAGGCGTGAGCTCTATCCAGCTCGCGTTGACTACACAGACAGTAGAAAAGGAAATTCAAGAACTTTCGAAGACCAACGAGACATTGGTGGCGGAAGTTTCGGCATTGCGGGCTCCGGATGCGTTGTCTGCGCATGCGGCTGTGTTAGAATTACAACAGCCCTCACGAATTCAGTATGTGACCATTGAAAAAGAGGTCATTGCCGGAACACAGCCTTACCAAGCATCTCGTTTACCGTGACCAAGTCTTCGAGCACTTTCCCGAAAGGATTTGTTTTCAGAGTCCATCTCGTTACCATATGTATTTTTGCCGCCGGCCTTCTTATCATCGGCCGGCTTTCGATTTTACAGGTCAAAGAACATCGTACGTGGGCCGCAAAAGCAGCCTCGCAGCAGCAGAAAAACGAGGTGCGCGAAGCGGATCGCGGCAGTATTTTACTTCAGGATAAAGAAGGTCGGCTGCAGCCTGCGGCCACCGATAAACATTTTCCGTATGTATGGGCAAATCCTTCAAAGGTAAAGGATTCAGAAGGGGTCGCGAGTATTTTAGCGCCGCTCCTCGAGATCCCGAAAGACGAACTGGTCAGGAAACTTTCAAAAAAACAGGATCCCTACGAACTGCTTGCGAAAAGAATTCCCGAAGCGCATATCAGCGAAGTAAAAAATCTTAAGCTCGACGGCGTCGCTATCAGCGAAGAACGCGACAGGTTTTATCCCGGAGAACTTCTTGCAAGCAATGTCATTGGTTTTGTAAGCGAAGACGAGTCAGGCGCGCGGAAAGGGAACTACGGCGTTGAAGCTGCGTACGACAAAGTGCTTCGCGGCGGGAGTGGGTCTGCATACGCATCTGCGGGCGCATTTTCGTTTCGCGGAAAAACCAGCGCATCCGACAGTGCCGGGTCAAACGTTGTGCTGACCATTGATCCGAATATACAGTTTGAGGCAGAACGCCTGCTCCAAAGTTCAATGGAAAAATGGCGCGCAAAAGGCGGCGAGGTGATTGTGCTCGAATCGCGCACCGGAAAAATTCTCGCGCTTGCCAGCCACCCCACTTTTAACCCAAATACATTCAGCAAAGAAAAAAAATTCGAGGTATTTCTTAACCGCGCTGTATCGCTGCTCTATGAACCAGGGTCTGTGTTTAAACCTTTTACTATGGCAGCAGGGCTTGAATCAAATGCGGTGACGCCGGAGACCACATACTACGATAGCGGCGAGGTGCGTTTCAGCGGCTACACCATCAGAAACGCGGGCAATGCAGCGCCAAAAAAGGAAGTGTCAATGCAGAGGATTCTGGAGCGTTCGTATAACGTCGGAGCGGTATTTGTGGCCCAACGCGTGATCCAGACAGAAGGAGAAGAGTATTTCAAGAGATTTCTTCTTCAGCTCCTCGGGTTTGACGAAAAAAGCGGGATTGATCTTCCCAGTGAGGCGAAAAATGATTTCCGGAACCTCAAGCCCCCGGAAGCAAAACCGATCAATTTTGCCACTGCGGCATTCGGTCAGGGTATTGCCGTAACCCCGATCAAGCTCGCGCAGGTATTTAACGCATTCGCAAACAACGGGTATCTTATGCGGCCGTATGTCGTCGATAAAATCATTCAGTCAAACGGGAAGGTAATTGTCATTGAGCCGGAGCGTGTCAGGCAGGCAGTCTCTCCCAAAACCCTTGAAGCCCTTACGCCCATGCTCGAAAGCGTGGTGGCAGGCGAGCAAGGGTCGGGAAAACTGGCGCGCATCAAGGGGTATCGCATCGCGGGAAAGACCGGCACCGGCGAAATACCGCTGGAACACGGACGGGGATATTCGGATAAAGTGAATCATACGTTTATCGGATTCGGGCCTGTATCGTATCCCAAGGCGACGATTCTTGTGCGGCTCGAAGAACCGATCGGGGTGCGTTATGCAGAGGCGACCGCGGTACCGGTGTTCCGCGATTTGATGAAATTTATTTTGAATTATTACGGCATTCCGCCGGATAAGCCCGAGGAAATAGAACCGACTCCCCAATAGATATGCATTGCGGCCCGCGATGTTTTGGGTATAATAGCGTGGTATTGCGGCCCTATCGTCTAGTGGTTCAGCCCTTCAACAAGCTCAGGGTAAAGACACAGCGTTCCTTGCCCCGTGAAATTTGTGCCGTTTATGCCCCTATCGTCTAGCTTGGTTTAGGACACATGGTTCTTTCACCCGCCAAAATTTGCCCTTATCGTCTAGTGGCCTAGGACGTAGCGTTCTCAGCGCTAAAACCGGGGTTCGATTCCCCGTGAGGGCACAACAAATTTAGGCGGGCAAGTCCATGTAACTCGGGTTCGAATCCCGATGGGGGCACCAAGATTAAACTTTCAGATTTTTTGCCGACCAAGGCCTTAAATATAAATACAAAAGACCTAAAGCCGTGTCTCTTGATAGTTTCGCTATGACTAACGTGCTACGATACGATCTTTTCTTAAAACTCGGATTCCTTTTCGGACTGGTGCAGGTACTTACCATTTTCGTAAGCCGCCGTTTAAAAACAATTCTTCCGTCACAGGAGATTCCCGCGCAGTCAGTTGCAGAAGTTGGTACGTTTCTTTTGTATCTTTCCATAATGATTCTTGTGTTTGTGTTGCTTGCGCGAGTAAGCCGCGCGAGAATCGCGCTTAAAATCTTTTGGCTGCTTGCTTTATTTTCCGGGCTGAATCTTTTCTTCCGGCCGTTTATGCGCGCTGACGCAGCGCTTCTTTTAGCTTTGGCGCTTGTGGCACTTTATTGGCGGGCGCCGACGATTTACCTCCACAACGGTATTTTGGTGCTTGCACTTCCTGCCATTGGCTCGCTTTTCGGCATTCAGTTAAATCCCTGGATGGCAGTAGGGCTTTTGTTGCTTTTTTCGGTGTATGACGTCATCGCGGTCTATGGCACCAAACATATGGTTGTCATGGCGCAGGCATTTATTGCGGAGCGGGTCATTCCTGGTGTGATTATCAGCGAGCAACGCGTTGCGCCTACGGCCTATGTCAGCGAGGTGACTGTGGGAAAGGGTTTTTCAGTGCTTGGCACCGGAGATCTTGTGTTTCCCGCGATTCTCGTCGCTTCGACTGCAGTCGCGAGCGTGCCCGCAGCTTCGGTGGTAGCGCTTTTTTCGCTGTTCGGACTTTTCCTGACACACACGCTCTTTTTTGGGCAAGATGAGCGAAGGCCCATGCCTGCGCTTCCGCCGATCGCGCTCATGGCTATTATCGGCTTTTTGATCACCCGGGCGTATCACCTATGAACTTTCGCGATCCAAAAATTTTGTTTTGGTCTTTCGCAGGATTTCTTTTTCTTTTGAACGTTTTTATATGGTTGTGGATGTATTTTAAGGTCCCGTCCGGCACATATCCTCTCATCATTTACTACAATATTTATTTCGGTCAGGACCTTCTCGGAAGCAAACCTTTTCTTTTTCAGATTCCGGCAACCGGCTTGATTATGCTTTTTGCGAACATCGCAATTGCCTGGTCATTGTTTGAAAAAAAGCGTTCGGTGGCGTGGGTGGTGCTTGGCGCAACCCTTGCAATGCAGCTTGTGATCTTGTATGCTTCAGGCATCATAATTTACGTGAATATCTAAGTATCTAAGTATGTGGGCAGTGGTAAAAATTAAGGGTCATCAATATCTCGTCAAAGAAAAGACGCGGCTTACGGTTCAAAGTCTGGGAGCAAAAGAAGGGGATACGGTTGACTTTGGCGATGTACTGCTCGTCGCAGATGCAAACGAGGTCAAAATCGGAAAGCCATTTGTCAAAGGCGCGAAAGTGGAAGCAAAGGTGCTCGGATCCAAGCGCGGAGATAAAGTGATCGTCTTTAAGTACAAATCCAAAACGAGATACCGCGTAAAGCGCGGATTCAGAGCAAAAGAGACTCAACTGCAAATCCAAAAAATCAGCGCATAAATGAAAACCGCCCCGACCAGGGGCGGTTTTCATTTTCTTCCTTCCAATGCTCCTGCGATGGTATCTTCGTCTGCAAATTCCACTTCTGCGCCGCGCGGCAGCCCTCGCCCAAGGCGCGTGATTTTCACCGCAAGGGGCGCGAGCATCTTTTCGAGCTCAAGCGAGGTAAAGTCGCCTTCGCTCGTGGGGCTCAAGGCGAGAATGATTTCCTGGAAAGGAGTTTTTGCGTTTTTGATGCGCTCGATAAGTTCTTTGGCGCGCACGTTTCCGTTCGGTTCGCCTAAAGGCGAGAATGTGCCGCCGAGCACATAGTAAAGCCCGCGGAATCTTTTGCTTTTCTCTATAGTAATGAGATCGGTTTCTTTTTCTACGACCGCTATCACTGACGCGTCGCGCCTCGGATCGCGGCAGATATGGCAAAACGCCGCCCCCTCGCCTTCGCTCGGGGTGTTTGCGCGCTCGTTGCGCTCGGGCTCAAACACGAAAAAACACTGGCTGCATATGCCGATGCGCGTCCGGATATCCTCGAGCGCGTGTTGGTAGACGCGAAGCGTCTCTTCGGGTTGGCGCGCGAGCCAAAATCCTATCCTGCTTCCCTGGCGCGGACCAATGCCGGGGAGCTTGGCAAAGAGTTCAATAAATTTACGAAGTGGTTCAGGAATCATTGTATTATGGAAGAAGTTCGTCTGGTGAAACGCCAGCTTCAGTCATTTCCTCTTGCTCAAGTTGTCTGAAGCTTACGTATTGTTCTGTAAAGTGGAGCGATACCCGTCCTAAGGGGCCATTCCGATGTTTGGCAATAATGATATCGGCGATATTTTTTCGCGCGGTATCCTGGCGCTCGCGGTCTTCTCGGTAAATAAAGAGCACAACGTCCGCGTCCTGTTCAATGGAGCCGGATTCGCGAAGGTCTGAAAGCTTCGGGATTTGAGGTGAGCGTTGTTCCACGGCGCGGGAAAGCTGCGAAATCGCAATGATCGGAATATTTAATTCGCGCGCCAGCGCCTTGAGCGAACGAGTAATAGCGGTAATCTGCTGCACCATGTTATCGGATTGCGTATGGGGCAAAACCAGCTGGAGGTAATCGACTACGAGGAGCCCTAATCCGGTTTCTGCCTGGAGTCGTCGCGCCATGGTGCGCATTTGAAGTACCGTGGGCGTGGCTGCATCGTCAATATAAATTGGCGCATCTGACAGGCGCGCCATCGCTTCTTGGACAAGATCAAAGTCGCTTGGATCCCCGGATTCGGAAAGTCGACCAGTGCGGAGCTTCCAGAGATCAACACTTGCTTCTGAGGCAATCAGCCGGTCAATGACCTGTTCACGGGACATTTCGAGACTAAAAAGCCCCACAGGCACTTTTTCGCGAAGCGCCACGTTTCGCGCAATATCGAGCGCGAGCGCAGTTTTTCCGAGCGAAGGCCGCGCAGCGAGCACAATCAAGTCAGATTTCTGAAGACCCGCGAGATACTGATCGAGAAGTACAAAACCGGTGCCTACACCGCGGAGCTTGCCGCCGCCTTTATGAAGCTGGTCTATCCGTTCAAATGCAGTTTCGAGATCCTGTTTGATATGCATAAATGCAGGACCGGCGGATTTCTGGGAGATGCGGAAAATTTTCTGTTCTGCTTCATCGAGAAGCTGGTTGATGTCTTTTTCCTCTTCCCGGGCGAGACTCCCGATTTCGTATGATGCCGCAATCAGCTCTCGGAGCACCCGTTTTTTATGGACGATATTTCCGTAGTGAGGAATGTGTGAGGCAGTAGGGACTTGGCTTACGAGCGACGTTAGATATCCTGCGCCGCCGACTTCTTCCAGAAGATTTTTTTCTTTCAGACGGCTCGATACGCTTAATACGTCAATCGGCTGGTTTTTTTCATAAAGCTCGACGATGATTTCGAACATCTGCTGGTGATTCGTTCGATAAAAGTCCTGGGGCTCTAATACATCGACTACCTTGGCAATCGCGTTTTTGTCGAGCATCAAGGCGCCGAGCACTGATTGTTCGGCTTCAATATCCTGCGGCGGGAGCTTATCTGCAGGCACAAGAATCGTTTTTTCTTTTTGTCTTGGCATTGTTTATTCGGATGACGTCTTCTTGAGTTTCGGTCCGGCGGGGGTGTCTTCAACGTTCCACCCAAGACTGCGGAGTTTTTCGCGAAGCTCGTCAGCTTTTGCCCAATTTCGGTTTTTCCGGAATAGTTCGCGTTCGTGGGCGAGTTTTCTCACCATAGACGGCGTTGCATCTCTTTTTACTTTGCCGATGATGCCGAAAATTTGATCGACTTCTTTGACAAGCTTGAGTGCGTTGAGGCGTGAAGCTTCGGGGAGCGCGTGTTTTTCGAGCGAAGGGTTGAGCTTATTGATCAGCGTAAAGATGGCAGCAATGGCTTTTGGCGCATTAAAATCATCCGCGAGAGCATCATAGAAACCTTTCCGTGCTTTTGCAATATCACTTTTTGTCCCCAGCTTGTCCCCTTGCGACGTTTTTGAAGGTTCATTGATCCGTTTTACGAACTCAATCAATCGCCTGCGGGCTGCAGCTGCCTGCGAGAGGAGCGATTCGGTATAGCGTACGGGTGAGCGGTAGTGGGTCTGGGCTATAAAAAGGCGAAACGTTTCGGGATCAGTGGTTTTAAGAAGCTCCCGAATGGTGAGGAAATTCCCGAGACTTTTAGACATTTTCTCGCCGCCGATTTTGAGGTGTCCGGTATGCAACCAGACGCGCACAAACGGTCTTCGGCCTGACGCGGATTCCTGCTGCGCTATCTCGCAGTCGTGATGCGGAAAAATGAGGTCAATACCGCCGCCATGGATATCGTATTGCGGGCCGAAGAATTTTTCGGAGATCGCAGTATCTTCGATGTGCCATCCGGGGCGACCCCACCCCCACGGGCTTTTCCAGCGCGGTTCGTCTGGTTGAGATGTTTTCCACAGCGCAAAATCGATATCATCTTCTTTTCCTTCAACGGGTTCTGATTCTCCTGATCCCGAAAGCGCATTCTTATAGAACTTACTTACTTTGTTGATGTTTTGGCGGGACAGTTTGCCGTAGGTACGGAATTTTCGTACGCGAAAGTACACGTTTCCTTTTACTTCGTAGGCATATCCCTTGCGGATGAGTCGCTCTACCTGCGCGATAATTTCAGGAATAAAGTCGCTTGCGCGAGCGTAGCGCGTGACCGATGCGATACCGAGCGAATGCATATCCTCGAGAAATGCTTTTTCAAAACGCTTGGCAATCGCGCGAGGAGCTTCACCCGTTTTTTTGGCACGGCTGATGATTTTATCCGAAATATCCGTGATATTTTCGAGGAAAAAGACTTTGTAGCCGATTGCGCGGAGATACCGGACGAGCATATCAAAACTAAGATAGGTGCGGGCATGGCCGATATGCGACCAGTCGTACACCGTGGGTCCGCACACGAATAAATTGACCCTTTTTGGTTTGAAGGGTCGGAAGGCTTCTTTTTTCTTCGTGAGGGTATTGTAGAGTCTTAGAGCCATCCGCGTCGTTTAAAGTAAAAGTAGAGAAGCACGCAACCGCCGAACATCAATGCCGTGATGATCCACCAGTCCGACGGATTTCCGATAATGGGGGTAAATTGTGTATTGATCTGGAACAGTCCACCGATTACCGTAAATGGAGCAAGGAGGAACGCGAGTACGGCGATAATCCGCATGACTTCATCAATTTTACTTGAAAGCAGTGCTTGGTTGGTTGCCTCGAGGCTTTCGATCGTATCTTTGTAGTTTTCGGCAAGATTCCATAATCGGGTATAATCTCCGACTAAGTCTGAAAAATAAATCTTGCTTTCGGAGCCAAAAAAGTCCGCACCGCGTTTTTCGAGTGATTCGAGCGTTCCATGAAGCGGGCGAAGAATCCTTCGAAAATCGAGAATGTCCCGCTTGATAACAGAAATTTCTCTGATCATTTCTTTTTCTTTTCCTCCGAATATAGCTTCTTCCATGAGAGAAACCTTTTCATCGATATGGCGAAGCTGCCGCTGGGCAAACTCGATAATATTTTCAACGAGTCGATAAATAAAATCCGCAGTAGTTTCTCCAAGGCAATAATTCTTAAAATCGGAGAGCGCCGCACAACGCTCCTGCATAGCGGTGAGGGGTTCGAGCTCCTCGTAGTGCACAGTAATGATCTCGTTTTTGTTCGCGAGTATGTCGATTTCCACTGGCAGACTGGTTCGTTTTGCCTCGTGATAGACGGGGAAATGCAGGATGAGATAAAGGTAGCCGTCGTAGATCTCTGCTTTTTGTCTTCCGGAAGGCGTTTTTAATTCCTCGAGTATTACTGGATGCGGGTTAACGGTGCGCTTGATAAATTCGATATCCTCCTTCGTGGGGGATAGAATATCATGCCAGACGATTTTTTCTTTCAGCGTGTACATAGGTACATCGTATCACAAAGGGGACGGTCGCGGCAAAACTACATCCAAGCAAAGGGCGCAAACGCCCCCTTAAACTCACGTGTGAAGAGGAATACAAGATACGCAAAATAAAGAAGCACGAAAAGAGCTCCATGCCACCGCGTGAGCACGTGCGTTTTTCCGGCATGCACCGCGCCAAAAAGCAGGAGCGTAGCCGCAAGGGTGATGACGATATCCGGGAGGAGTCGCGAAGCGAATTCGATCGGCTGGAGCAGTGATGCAAAACCGAGAATAAGGAGGAAATCGAATATATTGGAACCGATAATGTTTCCAACCGCGATCGCTGTTTGCCTTTTCAGCGCCGCGACGATCGTTACTGCGAGTTCTGGCACCGAGGTACCGATGCCGATCAGCACAAGGCCAAGGATTGCCTCGCTGATGCCCGCGAGACGTCCGAGCTCAATCGCCGATCCCAGCACCCATTCGCCTCCAAAATATATGCCGACGATGCCTGCGAGTATCATGAAAATCGCGATCGGCACCGCAAGGATTCTTGGTTCAGTATCGCTTTCGATTGGTTCCTTGTTGTTTTTCACGGCGCGATACAGCCACAGGAAAAAAAGCGCAACAAGGGCAAGCCCTTCGAGCCGAGCAATACCGAGCCATCCGGAAGCACCCGTGAAGCTTCCCAGCGCTACTACCAGCGCAGCTCCGACTGCAAAAATGTTCCAAGGAAGATCGCGCCGAATCCATGAGGGATGGAACTTGAAAGGGAAGATCAGCGCACCGATGCCAAGGAGAAAAAGAAGATTCGCGGTGTTGCTGCCGATGACGGTTCCCAGCGCAATCTCGCTGCGTTCTTGTAAACTCGCCAGCACCGTCAAGCTAAACTCCGGAATCGACGTGCCGATGCCGACGATTGTGAGTCCGATAATCCAGTTTGAGACGCGGAATTTTCGCGCAATCGCGCTTGCGCCGTCGATCAAAATTCTCGATCCTGCAATAAGGATATAAAAGCCGAGAAGAAAGAGCCAGATATTCTGGAGCATGAAGATATTTATATTATATCATTAACACTTTTGATCCATTCGGAAGATTCATGGTGATCTCCCGAGGGAGACGAATGTCTTGAGGAAGTCGAATAGGTCATGGTAGCGAGTATCAACACTGCGCGGTAGCTAATGTGTTGAAAACACTGAGCAGTAGCGAATGTGTTGAAAACACTGAGCAGTAGCGAATGTGTTGAAAACACTGAGCGATAGCGAATGTGCTAGCACTCTTGACATGCGACTGCTAATTCCTATTATAAGGGAATAGAAAGGATGCAAGAGCGACAGGCAAAAATTCTGACCTATATTGCGCGCGAATACATCCGTCGTACCCAGCCGGTTTCTTCAGAGCTTCTTGCGAAGCGCTACGATCTTGGCGTAAGCCCTGCAACCATCAGAAACGAATTTCTGCGCCTGACCGAGGAGGGGTATCTCACCAAACCCCATACGTCAGCCGGCAGGATACCTACGAACCGCGGATGGCGTTTCTATGTTGAGGAAACGGTAATGGGTGAGCCGGTACCTTCGCTTCCGGTGCGAAAGCCGGAGTCGTTTGAGGCGTTAGCGGACATACTCTCCGAACTTTCGGGGTTGCTTGGTGTTTCGATGCGGGAGGACGGGGATATTTTTTTGAGCGGCCTTGCAGATCTCTTTTCACAGCCGGATTTTGAGACAAAAGCTCACTTTGCGCACCTGGCAGAGACAGTGGATACACTCGAGACAGAGAACGAGGCGATGTGCGCAAAACTCGTTGATTCGCCCCCAAACGTATTTATCGGCCGCGAAAATCCGTATTTTACCAACGATGACATCAGCACCATCTTTTCTGGTTTTAAAACCGACGACGGCGTAAAGGGCGTTGCGTTCATCATCGGCGCCAAGCGAATGCCGTATGAACGAAGCTGGCACGTCATTCGGAATCTCGAAAAATTGCTCCACCAAACAACGTTACAATAACGACATGAAGGAAAAAGAAAAAAAACAGCATCAGGAATCTGCGTTGCCTCCTGCGGAAGAGGTGAATCGGCTGAACGCAGAACTCGAGGAAGCGATCAGGAAACGCGATGAATACTTGGCGGGCTGGCAGCGGGCAAAAGCTGATTTTTCGAATTATCAAAAGGACGAAGCAAGGCGCGCAGAACTTATAGCAAAATTCGCCGCCGAGGATTTGATTCGGGATTACCTGCTTGTGCTCGACAGCTTTGATCTTGCGATGGCAAGCCACCAGGAAGATGATTCGCTGGTCAAAAGTCTGAGGATTTTAAAAGAGCAGTCCCTCTCAATTCTCAAAAAATGGGGGTTGCAGGAAATGGCAGTCCAGAAAGGCGATCGCTTTGATCCGGCATTCCACGAAGCGGTTCAATCTCTCGCGGGTCCGCCAGAGTCTGACGGCAAGATTCTTGAGGTGCTCGCACCCGGGTACCTCTTGCACGGAGCAGTGCTCCGTCCTGTAAAAGTAAGGGTCGTAGTACATCAAAACGAAAATAACTAAACATTTTTCACATCCATGCCAAAAATATTAGGAATTGACCTCGGTACCACGAACTCCGCTATGGCGGTGATCGAGGGCGGACAACCACGCATTCTCGAAAATAAAGAAGGCGCGCGCACCACGCCGTCGGTGCTTGCGGTTTCAAAATCAGGCGAAAAACTTGTGGGCGTGACTGCAAAGCGTCAGACCATCACCAATCCTGCAAACACCATCTATTCGGTCAAACGTCTCATCGGCCGCAGATTTTCCGATCCGGTTGTCCAGCACGACAAAAAGATTCTGCCGTACGAGATCCGGGAATCTTCGACAGGCGGCGTTGAAGTAAAAATGGCGGACCCCTCGACGGACTCGGGGCAAGTCAAGTGGTACCGGCCCGAGGAAATCTCTGCGCTCGTTTTGCGAAAATTGAAGCAGGATGCCGAAGACAAGCTCGGAGAAAAAATCGAGGAGGCGGTGATTACGTGCCCTGCGTATTTCGACAATGACCAGCGCGCCGCCACCAAAGCCGCAGGAGAGATCGCGGGATTTAAAGTGCGGCGTGTGCTTCCGGAGCCGACTGCTGCTGCCTTGGCGTACGGGTTTGCAAAAAACAAGGAAGGGAAAATCCTTGTCTATGATTTTGGCGGCGGGACGTTCGATATCTCTGTGCTCGAAATCGGCGACAACACCTTTGAAGTAAAAGCAATCGGTGGCGACATGCACTTGGGAGGCGACGACTTTGACCGCAAAATCATTGAGTACCTGGTGAGCGAATATAAAAAAGAGCAGGGGATTGATCTTGCGAAGGATTCTCTTGCATTGCAGCGCCTCAAAGAAGCAGCAGAGCGCGCCAAGCACGAGCTTTCAACCACGTTTGAGGCAGAAATCAATCTTCCTTTTATCGCGTCTGGCGAAGACGGGCCAAAACATTTCGTGATGAAGCTCACACGTTCCAAGCTTGAGGAACTTGTCCGGGACTACATCGACCGCTCGCTTGAACTTGTGGACGGCGTGCTCAAAGAAGCAAAACTCGCTCCAAAAGATCTGAACGAAATTATTCTCGTTGGCGGCCAAACGCGGATGCCTGCGATGGTTGAGGCGATCAGGCAGTATTTAGGCAAAGAAGCGCACAAAGACATCAATCCGGACGAAGTCGTGGCAATCGGCGCTGCAGTTGAAGCAGGCGTGCTCCAGGGCGACGTAAAAGAGGTCCTGCTTTTGGATGCGACGCCTTTGACTCTTGGAATCGAGACACTGGGCGGTGTCGCAACGCCGATGATTTCCAAAAACACTACCATCCCCACGTCAAAAACCGAAACATTCTCTACTGCTTCGGATAATCAGCCATCAGTTGAAGTGCGTGTGTTGCAGGGCGAGCGGCCCATGGCCGAGGACAACAAAAGCTTGGGAAGATTTATTCTTGACGGCATTCCGCCAGCGCCCCGAGGCATCCCGCAAGTCGAGGTCACTTTTGATATAGATGCCAACGGCATCCTGAGCGTTACCGCGAAGGACAAAGCGAGCGGCAAATCGCAATCCATCCGCATTGAGGGCTCAACCGGGCTTTCTACTGACGAGATTGAAAAAATGCGGCGCGAAGCAGAAACGCATGCCCAAGAAGACCGCAAAGCGCGCGAACTCGCTGAAGCGAAAAATATGGCTGAAAACTTGGTGTATCAGGCGGAAAAATCTCTCCGCGATTGGGGAGAAAAGATTGCGGCTGACTTGAAATCGCAACTCGAAGAAAAAATCAAAAAATTAAAAGAGGTCAAAGAAGGAAACGATGCTTCTCTAATCCAGCAAACCACCCAAGATTTAGCCATGTCCTTGCAGGAAATCGGGAAACAGATGTACGGAAAGGGTGGCGGCGAAGGCGAAGAAGAAAAGAAAGAAGAATAAAAATCCTCGCCACCCCTCTTAACACTTCGACTCCACTCAGTGTTAAGGCTGAACATGTTGAACGCCTTAAAATTCGCTCGTTGACACTTCGACTTTACTCAAATTAAGACTGAACCCTTCGGTCCTGAGCTCCGGTCGAAAGATATACCGAACGCCTTGACACAAAGTTTACCTTAAGTTAAACTTTAAACTATGAAAAACAACATCGTTGGTTTAAAGGAACTGCGCTACAACCTTGAAACCTACATTGCCGAGGTCAAGAAGGGCAAGTCCTTTATCGTGGTGCGCCGCTCAAAGCCGGTGCTCAAAATCTCCGCGCCGGACGAAGCCGACGAACTTTGGGAGCGCGTCGCCGATTTCACGACCATACATAAAAGGGGAATCTCGGCCAAAAAGCTTTTGGCGGAACTGCACAGATTGAATGCCTAGTTTAAAGAAATTTCTTTCTCGATTCAGCGAAGAAGAAAAGAGGGCATTGGAGCCGCTAATTGCGGCAGTTGTCTCTTTGAATTGGCGCAATTTAGACGTTAAAAAATTGAAGGGGTACCATAATGTTTTCCGGGTACGTAAAGGCAATATAAGAATTATCTTCTCGAAAGATAAAAAGGAGATTTTTATCATCTCGATCGACCGCCGCCGCGAGGATACTTATAAATTTTAACTTTCTCTCGACACTCCTCGTCACACTTCGACATCGCTCAGTGTTAAGGTAGAATTTGCCGAACACCTTAAAATCCGCTATCCTTCGAGCACCAAATTGAGACTGCCGAGCGCGACACCTGAAAATTTGGTATCATGTAGTTAAGAAGTGGCCGTAATGCTAAAGCTACCTTCTTAATATCCGAAGCGCTCGTATACGATATAGGTCGAATAAACTATAGATACTGAGAGTGAATTAATCTTAACTTTTCGAGACAGTATTTAGCTTCTTGTCTCAAATTGGTGCTCGATGCCAGATATTCCCACACCCGAGACCGTTATCGTTAAAGGATCGGCATTCACAAGCCCCTCGATTCTCAAATTCGAGAAGGAATACCGCTGGAAACTGGCGCGCATATTCCTTTTTTCACTGCTTGCGATTGCGGCTGCTGCTGCCACGGGCTGGACGCTCAACAACGCATTTTCCAGCGCCGCTCCCCGGCACTGGCTGTGGTTTGCGATTGCGTTTTTCCTGTGGCTGGGAATGGTTTCAATTACAAGCCTTATTCTTTCCTGGAAAGCAAATATTGTAGTAAGCATCGCTGCAGGCGGACTCATTCTGTATCCTTACTGGAACGTTTTTCCTTTGTATATCGTGGCAGCGCTTGCCGCAGGCGCAGGGCTCGGGTTTTTTATCGCAGGCGCCGAAATGCGTCAGAAGCACGGCGCGATGCTTCGCGTAGAGATGCGAAGCATCACAAAAGCCGGTTTGCCGTTTCTGATTTTTATCCTCTCGCTTCTTGTGGCGTGCGTGTATTACCTTCAAATAAATCATCGCATCGAGAAAGGAGAATTTCTTGTCAGTGAAGATACCATCAAGGCAACGCTCAAGAGCTCGGTGAGCATGGTGCGTCCGTTCGTGCCCGGTTTTCATGAAGACATTACCATTGGCGACCTTGTGGGCACGATGAGCCTTACTGCGACGCAAAATTCACTTGAAGACTTCTTAAATAGAAATCCCGCTGCGCGGAATCTTCCGCAGACAGAGCTCAACCGGATTCAGCTCAAAATTTCACAGGAAGCGCAAAAGGAAGTACTCGCAAATCTTTCCGGAAAAGTTGGCATGAATCTTACGGGAAAAGAAACAATATCCCGCCTGATGTATACCTATCTTGCCGACTGGTACCAAAAACTGCCCGCACAGGCACGCAAAGTATTTGTCGCAGTATGGATTGCGCTTGCGTTTTTTGCGGCGTGGTCTGTCGGGTATCTTTCAATTATCGCAGCGCCGTTTGTCGCGTGGGTGCTTTTTCAGTTTTTCCACTCACTTAAGCTTGTAAAGATAAACAAAATCCCTGCGGAGAAAGAAGTAATGACGTTGTAAGCTGAATGATCGAGCACCAAGCGCCGCCATACCCGCCTCGTAATGTATTACATCTATCTTCTCGAAAGTCTTCAGAATCGCCGCGTTTACATCGGATATACCGATGATTTAAAACGGCGGGTTCAAACGCATAATTCGGGGAAGGTTCTTTCTACGAAAGCGTACCGGCCTTGGCGTTTGGTATACGCCGAGATTTATACATCAAAAATGGATGCAATTAATCGTGAGAAAGGGTTAAAATTACGCGGACAGGCGATTCGAGAACTTAAACGAAGAATTAAATATTCGCTGCATCCACTGGCGGCGCTTGGTGCTCGATGAAGGACTATTATAAAATTCTCGGCGTTGGGAAAAACGCTTCGGCAGAGGAGATTAAACGGGCATATCGCAGACTCGCGCATCAGTATCATCCCGATAAAGCCGGCAAGGAGAACGAAGCGAAATTCAAAGAAATTAACGAAGCGTATCAGATCCTTTCCGATCACGCAAAGCGCGCGCAGTACGACCGCCTTAGGCAATTCGGCGAAGGCGGCGCGATGCCGTTCGGATTTGAATTTGGGCCGTTTGATTTTTCGCGTTCCTCATGGGGTTCGTTTGAGGATCTTCTCAACGAGTTTTTTGTCGGCTTCGGTGCAGGCCCGACCCGGACGCGTACGCAGGCGCGGCCGCGGCAGGCGACGACATTTTCATTTCGCGGTCCCAGAGGAGTGGTGGTGAAAATCGAAATTGAAAACGGCGGACAGCTTTCTGAAAAAGCGCGCCAGCACATCGAAGAATTCGCCGCCAAGTTTCTCGAAACGCTTGGTAAACAGGAGTAGCGTACGCGCGCAAAGCGCGCAAAAGCAATGAAAGAGACGCTCTTTTCGCTTCCGCTTGATATCGTGATGCTCCTTTTTGCGGCATTTTTGGTATTTCTCTACAGCATTACGTTTACCGCGAAACATTCTTACCAGATGCTGTTGAGTCTTTACGTTGCGCGCGCGGGGTTTGAGATGTCGCGCGGAATGTTTGCGGATACGCTCGCACGCATCGAAGGAGATACGCGATTTTTACTTGAGATCGGCGTCATTTCGCTCTTTGCGGTGTTTGTGTACTGGACGCTTTCATCGGTGCTTGGAAGCGGAGGGGAACGCAAAAGACTTTCGTGGATCGGGGCAACCGCGCTCAACCTTCTCATATTCGGATTTACGATCGCAACTGTTTTGAGCGTATGGACCGGAGAACTCTTTCACTTAAGCGATCCGGTGAAATTACTGTTTCTTTCGGGAAGCGCGCAGTTTCTATGGTTTTGGGTGCCGCTTTTGTTCCTTTTATTTTTGCGATTTAAAAACAGGCTCTTGTGAGTTCGTAAAATAAAAGGCAGCCTTTGGCCATAAGGCTGCCTGCGGTCCGTTTCGGACCCGTGCGATGCGTTGAGGCTTTATTCGATTTTTAAGCTAAGCTTTGTGAGTTAATTTTTGATAAACAGTCGTAAGTATTTTTTTCCGAAAAAATTTTCTTAAATAAAAATTAAAGTCGCCCATCTCTTCTGGACCAAGATTTGGGCGACTGTCAGGTCTTACCGGCAAGTTTCATCGGGTGCCTCCCTTATGGAGCTATGAGCTCCTTCTTGATGAGCTCGCTCGGAAGCTGATGATTCAAGGAGTAGAGAGCGGGAAGCACTCGCTTTAGCTCCCGCCGGTAGAGGACGAGGTCGTCTCGGTCGATGTCTGTCTTGACAAGCTGATCGGCAGACTGATCGATGCGCTCGTCGAGAACTTCACGAACCTTCAGGAGTTTCTTTTCCAGCCGCTTCTTGCGGCCCTCTACGAGCTTGGCATTGATTCTTCGCCAACGGAGTACAAGCTCGAGGTCCTGCCGCAGCATCATCCGCTGCGGCAGGTTAAGACCCTCGATCTTGGCCATGAGACGTCCCTCGTTACAAAGAACCGCTCGGGGAGGTCCTCGCATTTGAATCCCTCCTTTCGTAATCCCAGAGATGGGTCCAGCATCTCCAGGGGATAGTACTTCGAGAATTCATCTTAAATAAAAACGAGCGTTTGTCAAATGAATATATTGTGTAATAATTGTGGATAAGTGATTGTACTCAAACTTCCTTAATTATCCACAAAAGATGAATCTAACCCAACTTATAATTGCGTTTTTTGTCGGAGTGGCGATCGGCACTTTTGTCTTGTACTTGACTAGGTCTCGTCGTCAGGATGAAGCAAAAGAGGCGCTAAAAGAGCTTTCTTCCGAAATCAGTCAACTTCGGGACCGACTGACGGATCAGTTTTCAAATTCTTCGCGCGACATGCACGAACAAATCCGTTCTTTTACGCAGGGAATTACTGAAATGCGCGAGGCGTTAAAACAAGTGCACGAGTCGGTGCGCGATGTCTCGTCGTTCCAGGAAATTTTCAAATCTCCAAAACTTCGCGGGGAATGGGGCGAGGCATCGCTCGAACATCTTTTGGCGCAGCACTACCCGCAGGAGCTCTACCAGTTGCAATATACGTTTCTCAACGGCGAGCGCGCGGATGTGTGTTTTAAACTCCCTGATGGTAGACTTCTTGCAATAGACGCAAAATTTCCTTCGGAGAATTTCGGAAAGATGATTGAATCACCGAAAGAACCCGAGCGCGCGTTTTTTCGCAAAAACTTTATTCAGGATGTCAAAACCCGTATAGACGAAATCGCGTCCAAATATATCGTGCCGCAAGAGGGTACGCTTGATTTTGCGTTAATGTACGTGCCCGCAGAGGCGATTTACTACGAAATCGTCAACCACATCGGAAAAGAAGTGGACCTTGCGGGTTATGCTTGGTCCAAGCGCATTATACTTACCTCGCCGAACCTTCTGTACCTTACGCTCCGCACCATCGAGCACTGGACTCGGGACGTGCAGATTTCAAAGGAAACCCAGCTTATCCGGAAGAGTTTTGATCGCATCCGTAAAGATGGTGAAAAATTAGCACAGGATTTTAAGGTCTTAGGGAAGCACCTTACCAATGCCCGAGGCGCGTACGACGACAGCGAAAAACGGCTTGGTTTAATGGTAGATCGGGTCGGCCAGCTTACCAGCGGCAGAAAACAAGCGTATCTTGAGCCAGGAGATGAAGCGGAAAGTCTGGTCAATAAGGAGTAAGGGTTATATTTTTGTTTGCATTTATAGAGTCAACGCGCTTCGTTGACTTTTTTAGTTTTTTGACATAGAACTAGAACGAAAGCAGTTCATAAGGAGGTGAGAAAGGTGGCCAGGAAAGGGCATGGCATCCTGATCGAAGAGCTCAATGAGCTGGAAGTCGCGACGCAGGTGGATCTCCCTGCAGTCATTGAGGCGCACGCGAACTTCCGGCAGATCGTTCACTGGGCTTTCAAGTATGTCAGGAAGCACCCGAGTATCGCTCCGGCAGACAGAGAACTCCTGAAGGCATGGTTGAATGGCCGCAAGGAGGAGCTCCAGAGGTGCCTTGATGTGCTTATGGAGCTCCTTGCTTCTTCGAAAGACGAAGAAGAGCCGAAGCGGGATCGCAAACATCATCTAAAGAAGCAGAGGTGATTTCCGCGGCACACATTGATGGCGGCGGGAACATCCTTAAGAGATGTCACGGGAAGTGACATCTCGCAATCCTGAGCGAAGTCGAAGGATAAACCCCGCTGCGGTGAATCCTCTACTACGTTCTTGTTCTTCAACGAGCAGAGCCGTGCTCATCCGAGCGCGGCTCTTCAGTTTGATTGACCCTGCTATGGCAAAAGTCGTTGCACTCTCATGGGGTTGAAAAACCGACTCGCTTGAGCTATAATTACTCCTTCTCAAATGGCATCTCGCGATACACAAAAAAAACGTCAAACCATGGGTGATTGTATACGCGTACGCGGTGCGCGCGTGCACAATTTAAAGGGCATTGACGTTGATATCCCGAAAAATAAGTTTGTGGTGGTAACCGGCGTATCCGGGTCAGGCAAGTCCTCGCTCGCATTTGATACGATTTACGCAGAAGCCGAGCGTCGCTATATCGAAAGCCTTTCTGCCTACGCCCGCCAGTTTTTAGGAGTCAAAGATAAACCAGATGTCGAAAAAATCGAAGGGCTTTCTCCTTCGATCGCAATTAATCAGCGAAGTCTTTCGCGGAATCCTCGCTCGACCGTGGCCACGATCACGGAAATTCATGATTATCTCCGCATTCTTTTTGCGCGCGTTGGAAAACCGCACTGTCCGCAATGCGGAAAATCTGTAGGAAAGCAAACAGCAACGCAGATTACTGATCGTATTGTCGATTTGAAAAAGAATCCGCCGGTTGGCGCACGCGGAAAACAAATTATGATTCTTGCGCCGATTATTGAGGATAGGAAAGGCGAGCATAGGGGTTTAATCGAGGAGATTTTGCGCGCAGGGTTTCCGTATGCGCGTTTTGACGATGTGGTGTGGCGGCTCGAGGAGCTTTTAGAAGCCAACATCGACAAAAAAAGAAAACATACGCTTGAAGTGGTCATTGACCGTTTGGTGTTCGACAAATCACTCGAACGCTCACGCATCGCCGAAGCAGTTGAGCAGGCGCTCAAAATGGGAAAGGGCTTGATGAAAGTCGCGTTCGTGGGTTCGTCCGTGCCTGACTCGAAGAAAATTTCAAAAGAAAACGAATTTTTCTTTAGCGAACGTTTTGCGTGCAATGTGTGCGGTTTGGATTTGCCCGATATCGAACCGCGGCTTTTTTCGTTTAATAACCCGTACGGCGCCTGCAGCACCTGCACGGGCCTCGGGAGTCTTATTCGTATTGATCCCGAGCTCGTGATTCCCAATCCGAATCTTTCGCTCGGAGAAGGCGCAATCCGGCCATGGATGACTGCCTCGCATCGCGTGGGGCGGCAATCGTGGTATTGGTATCAACTTTCAGAACTCGCCGACACACACAGGTTTTCCATTCAAAAACCGGTTAAAGAATTGCCGAAAGACGCCATCCAGAAAATTCTCTACGGCGACGGCGAATTTGAAGGAGTGATTCCGAATTTGGAGCGGCGCTGGAAGGAGACTGATTCGGAATTTACGCGCGCCGAGATAGAGCGATACATGCTTAAAGTGACATGCGCTTTATGCAACGGCAAGCGCTTAAAACGCGAAGCGCTCGCCGTGCGGATCGGCGAGAAAAACATCGCAGACTTCGCGAATATGACTATCGAAGACGCACATGCGTTCTTTTCCAATTTCAAACCAAAAACAGTAAACGAAAAACGCATCAGTCAGCCGCTCACGAAAGAAATCTTAAAGCGCCTCGGATTTATGCTCGAGGTCGGACTCGATTACCTGACGCTTTCGCGCGAGTCCACGACGCTTTCCGGAGGAGAAGCGCAGCGTATCCGGCTTGCCACGCAAATCGGCTCTGGACTCTCCGGTGTCATTTATGTGCTCGACGAACCCTCGGTCGGGCTTCATGCAAGGGATTTATGGCGCCTGATTGAGACGCTAAAAAATCTTCGGGACCTCGGAAATACAGTACTCGTTGTAGAGCACGACGAACAAACCATGCGCGCCTCGGATTGGATTTTAGATATCGGGCCTGGCGCCGGGGCGCACGGCGGACGCGTCGTGTTTGAAGGCACGCCGAAGGAAATTCTCAAGGCAAAAACACTCACCGGAGAATATCTTTCCGGCAAAAAAACAGTAAAATTGCCGTCTTCGACCAGAAACGGAAACGCACCCAATGGATACCTCGAAGTCATCGGTGCCTCGGAACATAACTTAAAGAACATCAATGTAAGAATTCCTTTTGGAAAATTCGTATGCGTGACCGGGGTGTCCGGTTCCGGAAAATCAACTTTGATTACCGATACGTTAGGCCCGGTGCTCATGAAGCATTTCTATCAGGCGCGCACCGTACCCGGAAAGCATAAAGAGGTAAGAGGATTGGAGCATCTCGATAAAGTCATTATCGTGGACCAGTCGCCGATCGGCCGAACGCCTCGGTCAAACCCCGCCACCTACACCAGCGCATTCGGGCCGATACGTGATTTATTTGCAAAAACACAGCTTGCAAAAATGCGCGGGTACGATCCCGGACGGTTTTCGTTTAACGTCAAAGGCGGACGCTGCGAAGTATGCGAAGGCCAGGGATGGCAGAAGATTGAAATGTTTTTCCTGTCGGACGTGTACGTTGAGTGCGAGGAATGTAAAGGCAGTCGCTACAACAAAGAAGCGCTCGAAGTCGAATACCGCGGGAAACATATTGCGCAAGTGCTCGATATGAGCGTGACCGAAGCGCTGAAATTCTTTGAGAATGTTCCGATGCTTAACGATAAACTCCGGACGCTTGAGGATGTGGGGCTTGGCTACATGAAGCTTGGTCAGCCCGCACCCACGCTTTCCGGAGGTGAAGCGCAGCGCGTCAAACTTGCTACCGAGCTTTCGCGCCGCGCCACAGGAAAGACGCTCTATATTCTTGATGAGCCGACCACCGGGCTTCATTTCGACGACATCCGAAAACTTTTGAACGTGCTGCGCGTGCTCGTGGAACGCGGAAACACCGTGCTGGTCATCGAGCACGAGCTTCACGTGATTGCCTCAAGCGATTGGGTAATCGATTTGGGTCCAGAAGGGGGTAATAAAGGGGGAACCATTGTAGCTACAGGTACTCCACAAGAGATTAGCTGGGATAAAAATAGCTATACCGGTCAATTTTTAAGGAACTTTATATTTAAACGCTGATGACCTGCCCCGACTCCGACAGTCAGCCGGAGTCGGGGATCCGCGATTTATTTCAATGAGTATACACCACAAGGGAGGAGGGGTTATCATGCCTGAAGAAAAGATTCTCGTAAAGGAGCTGGAGGGTCTTGAGCGCGAGCTGGTTGAAATGAGTCGGAGCAAAGCCGAAACCGCTGAAGTTGGCGGAGATATGTGGGCACACAACCCAGCTTTTGATGCCATTGAACTCGCACAGAGGGCTCTCATGAGGCGTATTGCTGAAGTACGGAATCGTCTAAGTAGGGCCGTAATTGTTGAAGATGCTCCCGAGGAAGATGGGAGTGCAACGATCGGTTCAGTAGTGGAGATAGAGTTTGAAGACGGCGAACGCACTACCGTGAGGATCGGCGACTATACCGAGGCTGATCCTTCAAAAGGCGTCATTTCGTACCAAAGCCCTTTGGGAACGCCATCCTCGGCTCAAAGCCCGGGGACAAGCGCGAATATCGCGTCGGTAACCGAACGTTTAAGTTCGCGGTCAAGGCGGTTAGGTGGGGGTAAGGCGCAAAAAAAACTGAAGCGTCTTCCCCCATTGTCTTATTTTGCGAAAGACCGGTGGTGCATTTTTGCGAAAGGTATTGCATTTGTAGTTTTTTCACAATTATGCTCGCACACTTTTGGAGGCCCTGCGTATCGCGAATGCCGGGTCTTTTCATTTTCTTAGACCTGAATGTTTTCTCATGCATAGCTCCGCATCACCATACAGCATCACCGCCGAAAACTTCATCATTTTTAAGCGATCGCATACAAAGTGTAAAAAGGGTTATTGACTATTCAAACACCTTTGAGACCGTCTCCATCCCCCCAATTATTAACACTTTTATCCGATCGGATAAGTTTGTGAAAGATTATAGACTTCCTTCAGGAGCCATTTCCATAGGAATGGCGTATGATGCTCATCATGCGGATAATGCAGAGGTATTGAGCCTTTACGCCCGCTTGACAACATTGGTTTTTTCTGGCAACAATGAGTAACCATTACGTTAAGAAGTACCTAAGACATTGTGCGTGGAGGATGACACATGAGTGCGCGGAGAAGCACGATTCGGCGTACCTGTCCTTACTGCAGAGTCACAAATCGTTTCAAGATTCCCATATGGAACCGT
>Ga0194126_10002626_pt1 | contig 29125 bp, 31 predicted proteins | sample TA2KigC150mmetaG_FD_148641 | JGI IMG/M metagenome (GOLD analysis project Ga0194126, IMG submission 148641) | Freshwater microbial communities from Lake Tanganyika, Tanzania - TA2015035 Kigoma Deep Cast 150m | ecosystem: Environmental > Aquatic > Freshwater > Lake | place: Tanzania: Lake... | reverse complement strand
CTGATTTGGAGAAGAAAGGGCGGCATTCTCCTAGGCGTCAATTTTCCGGCACACTCGGGCATTTTTCTCCAGTCGAGTATATTTCACGGCCTGATAGTTTGGATAATGGGTATCCTTACACCCTGTTGACTGGAACTATCTTGTATCAATTCGGCACTGGTTCCAGGAGCTCGAGATCTTCACGCTTGAAAAAATTCTCACCGGAAGCTTTTGTTGAAATCAGCAAGGCTGACGCTAAAGGTCTCAAAGTCAAAGACGGCGACAAAGTCAGGATAGTATCGTCTGTTGGCGAGTTGGTGACTTCGGTTAAAATCACTGACATGCTTAATAAAGGGATGATTTTTATGCCTCTCTCATTTCCAGAGAGTTCGGTCAACGGACTTTTTGACATTGTATTAGCTCCCAGAACGAAATCCCCAGCTTTAAAAACATGTTCGGTAAGGCTGGAAAGGATTGGAAGCTGTGCCTGAGACTAAAACAAAACCCGGGCTTAATTTGGCGCGGATAGATGAGCTTATCACTGAAGGTCGGGAGCAGAAGTGGGCTTTGATTCCACTCCTTCAGAAAATACAGGAAGAGTTTGGATATATCCCTCCTGAGGTGGTGCAGCCTATCGCTAGGGCTTTGGGCTTATTTCCAGCACAGGTACAAGGAGTGATTACCTTCTATGCACAGTTGTATACCAAACCACAAGGGAGGAAAGTTGTCAGGGTATGTCGGGGGACAGCGTGCCACGTACGAGGTGGGAAAACGATATTGAAATTGGTGAAACAGCATCTGGGTCTTGAAGAAGGTGAGACTACTCCTGATTATGAATATACATTGGAGACGGTTGCCTGCATAGGGGTTTGTGCTCTGGCCCCCAACATAGTCATTGGTACGACGACCTACGGGCACATGAATCCCAAAAAAGTAGCCCAATTATTTGGTGAGGGAAAGGGTGCGGAATAGTATGTCAGAGCAGAAGGTCGTTTTTGTTTGCCAAGGCACGGGCTGTGTTTCAGGCGGCTCAGATGCTGTTTACGATGCACTCAAATCAGAGGTAGAGCGGCAAAGATTGGCGGGTGTTGAAATAGACTTCACTGGTTGTCATGGCTTTTGTGAGCAGGGTCCCAATGTAGTCATCGAACCTGAGGGTATTTTCTACACCCACGTAGAGCCGGGGGATACGCCCGAGATTGTTAGCTCCCACCTGAAAGGTGGCAAGCCGGTGGAACGCCTCTTCTATCGTGACCCTGTTACAGGTCAAAGTATACCGTATTATTCAGAAATAAACTTCTATAAAAAGCAGCAACGTGTCATCCTGCGTAATTGTGGTCACATTAATCCGGAGAAGATTGACCACTATATTGCTAGTGGAGGTTATAGAGCGCTCAGGAAGGTTATCCTTATCACACCTGACGAAGTCATCGAAGAAATCAAGAAGTCTGGGTTGCGTGGTCGGGGTGGGGCTGGTTTCCCTACCGGGCGAAAGTGGGAGTTTTGCCGGAACTCACCTGGCGGCACGAAGTACGTCATTTGTAATGCTGACGAAGGTGACCCTGGTGCCTTCATGGACCGCTCTATCTTGGAAGCTGACCCTCATTCTGTTATCGAGGGTCTAACGATTGCTGGATATGCCATAGGTGCCAGGGAGGGGTACATTTATGTGCGTGCTGAATATCCGTTGGCGGTGAAGCGATTTCGTATTGCTCTAGAGCAAGCTAAGAAAAAGGGTTTTCTCGGTGACAATATTCTTGGCTCGCACTTCTCTTTCATAATTCATGTCAAGGAAGGTGCTGGTGCCTTTGTTTGTGGTGAGGAGACAGCACTGCTTGCTTCTATTGAGAGCAAAAGGGGCATGCCTCGCCCTCGTCCACCCTTCCCAGCACAGTCTGGTTTGGATGGGAAACCCAGCAATATCAACAACGTGAAAACGCTGGCTTCAGTCCCTGTCATTATTGATAAAGGTGCTGAGTGGTTCGCCAGCTTAGGCACTGAGAAAAGCAAGGGGACTGCTGTTTTTGCTCTTACTGGTAAGATTGCCAATAGCGGCTTGGTGGAGGTGCCGATGGGTACTCCGCTTGCTACTGTTATCTTCGATATCGGTGGTGGTATCCCCCGTGGTAAGAGGTTCAAAGCAGTACAGACGGGTGGCCCCTCAGGCGGGTGTATCTCAACCCAGTTCATAGATACCACGGTGGACTATGATTCTCTGGCTCAGTTAGGCTCCATTATGGGGTCTGGTGGCATGGTGGTTATGGATGAGGCCACCTGTATGGTTGAGGTGGCTCGCTATTTCTTGAGTTTTACTCAAGATGAGTCCTGTGGGAAATGCGTCCCTTGCCGTTTGGGAACAAAGCAGATGCTAGAAATTTTGACCCGAATCACTCAAGGGAAAGGGCGCGATGCAGATATGGATACTCTGCTTAATATAGCCAGGACAGTCAAGGAGTGTTCACTGTGCGGCCTGGGTCAGACCTGTCCCAACCCTGTGCTGACAACAATTAACTATTTCAGGGATGAGTATGAAGCTCACATAAAAGAAAAAAAGTGCCCCGCCGCAGTGTGTGACTCCTTGATGGTATCGCCGTGCCAGCATACTTGCCCGGTTGGAATTAACATTCCTAAATATGTTGCCCATATCGCTGCCGGGGAGTATCTAGAGTCTATTGAAACAATCAGGGACCGGAATCCGTTTCCAGCGATATGCGGGCGCATCTGTCATCATCCCTGTGAGGGCAGGTGTCGTAGGGGTGAGCTTGATGAGCCTGTAGCCATCAGGTCGCTGAAACGGTTTGCTGCCGATTGGTACTTTGACAATTTGGCTGAATTACCTCCACCCACGCCTTTCCCTAGAACTAAATCTCAGAAAGCGGCAGTGGTAGGTGCTGGTCCTACCGGACTTAGTTGTGCTTATTACTTAGCCCAGATGGGTTACGGAGTTACCGTTTTTGAGGCTTTGCCTGTTGGTGGGGGCATGCTCTCTGTGGCTATACCTGAATTTCGATTGCCTCGTAAAGTTATTCAACAGGAGATTGAATATATCGCCAAACGTGGAGTTGACATAAGATATGACATGCCAATCGGGGTGAGCTACACTGTGGACGACCTTCTTAAGAAAGATGGTTACTCGGCCGTGTTTATCGCTGCTGGAGCTCAGAGAAGCCAGCGGATAGGTATACCCGGTGAACTGGAGGATGTCGAGGGTTTCCATTATGGGCTGAGGTTCTTGAGGGATGTCAAAGTCGGAAAACAGGTTCGAGTCGGGCATAGAGTGGCGGTTATTGGGGGTGGGAATGTGGCTCTTGATGCTGCGCGCACAGCTCTCCGTCTTGGTGCTGATGAAGTCAGCATCTTCTATCGCCGGTCGCGGGAGGAAATGCCGGTGACCGAGGTGGAATATGATGAGACAGTAGCTGAGGGCATTAGCGTTAATTTTCTGGTCAGTCCTACGCGCATAGTCAGTGACAATTGGAAGGTTACCGGCTTGCAGTGTAGTCGTATGCAGTTGGGCGAGATGGATGTCAGTGGGCGCCGTAGACCGGTGCCGATTCCGGGCTCAGAATTTTTCGCTGAAGCTGATACCGTAATTGCTGCGGTTGGCCAAGCTCCTGACCTATCGTTTTTACCGCCTGACAGCGCTCTCGAGCGGACACGCTGGGAGACACTGGCTGTTGACAATAATACCTTGGCTACTAATGTCCCCGGTGTCTTCGCTGGCGGTGACTTTGTCACCGGCCCAGGCATGGTCATAGATGCTATTGCCGCTGGTAGGAGAGGGGCTTTAGCTATAGATAAATACCTTAAGGCGGATACCTCAAGGGTAGAGATGTATGACCTGAAGACTGAGGTCATTGTGGAAGCTGCCACTAAGGTAGAGGAAGAAACATGGGAAGCGCAGCCGCGGCTGGAAGTGCCGACACTTCCCACCGAAAAAAGGAAACACAGCTTTGATGAGATAGAGCTTAGCTTCTCAGAGGAGAAGGCGAAGCATGAGGCTAAGCGGTGCTTGAGGTGCGACCTGGAGCGATGATGACTGGGATTGCTCGGAGGAATGCTCTATTGGTTAATTAGGAGGGTGTGACGATGAAATCTATCACTAAACAGAAGTCTTTTGATGAAATCAGAGAGCAATTGGAAGGATTAGACAGGGTTTACATCATTGGCTGTGGTACTTGTGCCACCATGACAAAAACTGGGGGTATAGAGGAAGTTCAGGATATGAAGGACCGTCTTCAGGAACTGGGTAAAATTGTTACCGGCTCGACGGTTATCCCTACCGCTTGTGATGAGATGACGGAAGTTGCTCTCAAAGAGAACAATGGAGCCATCAGTAGTTCGAACTGTATTCTGGTCATGTCCTGTGCCTTGGGGGTGCACAAAGTCAGTTGCTATATTGATAGATTTGTCATTCCGGCGCTGGATACGCTATTCATCGGCTTGGAGGATGAGCCAGGCAACTTTCATGAAGTCTGTGCCCAGTGCGGTCAGTGTGTTTTAGGTCAAACTGCTGGTATTTGTCCGCTAACGGCTTGCCATAAGGGATTGCTAAACGGACCATGCGGCGGTACTAATAGAGGCAAGTGCGAGGTAGACATAACAAAGGATTGTGCCTGGACACTCATATATCAGCGACTGGAAGCACAGGGCAGGCTTGATATGATGCGCAAGTATCAGCCGCCCAAGAACTTCCAGGCGGCACCCAGGCCGCGAACGATCAAAATCGCATGAGGGGAAGGAGATGCTTATGGTAACACGCTTTAAAGAAGCTCTAAACTCCGGCAAGTTTGTAATAACCAGTGAGATTGGGCCACCTAAAGGTACCAACATTGAGAAGATGCACCATCACATTGACCTTCTCAAAGATAAAATTGTTGCCATGAATGTCACTGACCATCAAAGCTCGGTGATGCGTTTTCCTTCTATCGGTGGTTGTCTGGCGATTAAAGAGCATGGTGGTGAGCCGATACTGCAGATGACCTGCCGCGACCGAAACCGTCTTGCTCTTCAAGCTGAACTGCTTTTTGCCTATACTAGAGGTGTAAGGAATGTCCTCTGCCTTACCGGAGACGCTGTTCCAGTTGGTGACCATAAAGAGGCCAAGGGCGTCTTTGACCTGGATTCAGTTCAACTGTTAAAGGCTATCCGCCAGATGGAATCAGGTAAAGACCTTGGTGGCAATGACCTCGATGGGGCTGTTGAATTCTGCGCTGGGGCTATAGTCACACCAGAAGCTAACCCGATAGAACCTCAATTGCTCAAGTTTGAAAAGAAGGTCGAAGCTGGAGCTGAATTCTTTCAGACTCAAGCTATCTACGACCTGGATAACTTTGGCAAATTCATGAAGTATGCTCGGCAGTTCCCCGTCAAAATTCTGGCCGGGATAGTCTTGCTTACCTCGGCAAGGATGGCGAAATATATGACTGAGAATGTACCCGGCATCTTTGTGCCTCAGAACCTGATTGATGAGCTAGCCGCTGCCCCCAAAGGTGAAGCACTAAATAAGGGTATTGAGATCGCTGGCAGAATGATTGCCGCTCTGAAAAAGGATTCCATATGTGACGGAGTCCATGTTATGGCCATCGGCAGGGAAGAATTAGTTCCGGACATACTAGCCGCCGCTGGTCTTTGAACACTTCAAACAAACTATCGCAAAGACTTGCCAATTTCGGACAGGACAGCGCTGATGAAAACTATAGGTAGAATCTTGCTTGTTCTGGGGATGGTAGGGCTGCTGCTGACTCTGATATTTTGGCTTCCGGCAAAAATCAACCTACTCATTGTGGTGCTTATTTCTATAGTTTGCGTGGTGTCTATCTGGGGAGGGGGAAAGCTGTCTCTGGTAAGAGTAGAATCCAGGCAAGAGTCGATAAGCACGCATCAACCGATGACTCAGCAAGTTCAAGGAATGCAGCAAAGGGTCACCTGTTCTAAATGCGGTGGGCAATGTGCCCATGGTCAGCGGTTCTGCGGAGCCTGCGGTTCGAGCCTGGCATCTTATTGTCCCACTTGCGGTGCTGCTATTGCCGCCCCATCAAAGTTCTGTGGAAATTGCGGCACCTCGCTGGGTTGAAAAGTTGACACTAGACTCATTTACGGAGGGATTTGGAAATTTAGGCTGTCATTACGAGCCTTTCGTCCTATGTCATCGTGAGCCCTTCGCCTTCTGTCATTCTGAGCGTAGCGAAGAATCTCATACCGTTCAGGATAAACCCCGTGAAGAACTTGGAGACCCTTCGCTATTGCTCAGGGTGACAGTTAATGTTCAGGATAAACTCCGAGCGGCACCCCCTTACGCCCAACCCCAAGATTCTTCGGTCGCCCTTCCGTGGAAGGGCTCTCTCAGAATAACAGAAAGAGTCGAGATTGCCACGGCACTTTATGTCTTACAATGACGATTAGGAATATCTCCCGTTGATAGGTGGTGGTAGAGAAAAGGAGAAAGGTGGCTGTTGGGATTTTATATCAGGAAGGGCTGAAGGAATATGATTTCGGCCCGGGGCATCCTTTCCGCGGCGCGCGCTCTGAAGTGTTTCTCCAATTCTTGAGGCAGAATATTGCCGAGGATGATAATTATCGAATTCTAAAAGCCGCCCCTGCGACTGAAGATGACTTACTCTTGATTTGCCAGAAGGACTATATCGAGTTCACTGAAGGATACTTCAAAGCTGCAAATCTGGGTTTGACTTTCCCCGGCCGGTTCTATGACTATCACAGCATGGATAATATGCCTATTGGTAGACCGGGGAAGTTAGAAGAAGCGGCCAGACTGGTTATTGGGCAGGCTAAGATGGCTTGCGATTTGGTGCAGGCTGGCATATATAAGAAAGTGATTTCAGTTGGCGGTGGATTGCATCATGCCAGGCCTTCCTACGGGGAAGGATTTTGCCTGTACAATGATGTCGCTTTCTGTGGTTTCTATCTAATGCACCAGCACAAACTTGACAGGATTCTGATTCTGGACACCGATGCTCATGCCGGGAACGGGACTGCTGAGTATTTCTACGAGGAGCCAAAGGTATTGTTTATTGACCTGCATCAGAACCCGAGGACTCTTTATCCCGGAACCGGTTTTGCCCACCAAATCGGCGCTGGCGAAGGGAAAGGCTTTACCGTCAATGTCCCGATGCCAGTCGGTGCTGGCTATGATTCCTATCGGTTGGTTTTCGAGTCTATAGTGGAGCCATTGGCTCGGGAATTCAAACCTCAAATTATTGTTAGGAATGGAGGTTCTGACCCCCATTTTAACGACCAACTGACTGCATTGGGGCTATCGGTGAAAGGGTTTAGAATGATTGGGGAGAAGGTAAGGGAAATGGCGAAGGTGTGTGGTGATAAAGTCATTGACCTGATTGCTTCGGGCTATAATGAGAAGGTTCTGCCCTATGCCTGGCTGGCTTTGATTTCTGGATTGGCTGGCTTCAAGCTCGATGTATTGGAACCGGAGCCTATGCCTCAGCGATTTATGTCTGACACTGCTTTTATTCAGACACAGAAGGTGATAGAAGAGGTCAGGAGTAACCTTAAAGATTATTGGACATGTTTGCGGTAAAAGCTGTGCAGGAAGCTTTTTACCTGCTGGTATGTCACTTCTTGGATTAGCCATGTGTGAAGTGCTATACTCGAAGGTGGCAAGTTTCTTGCTGTAGGTGAATTACTATTAGGGGGGATAAGATGATAGATACCAAACTGGTAGATAACATTAGGTCTTATGGTACTTGCAAAGGTTCGGGGGAAGAAAGGCGAAAGATTCTGGTGGATGACATTGGGTTCAGAATAGGCGAGAAGGCGGAGTATGTCCTTATCACCGGCTGTTTTCAGCCTGAGGGGATGCCACACGTGATGCGGGCACTGAAGAATCTACTCGACCGTTTCCAGGTGGACTGTACGCTGCTGCAAAAGGAGTATTGCTGCGGCTGGATGCCACTGGGGCAGCCTGCGGTGATGGCCAAGAACGAGGATGACATCGCCAAGACGAAAGAGTTGGCCAGAGAGTTCATTTTGGAGAACTTCAAACAAGCTGAGGCGTTAGGGGCGAAGTCAATCGTCTTGTTCTGTAGCGCTTGTGAGCCTAATTATACCAACTGTCTGGGAGCTACTAAGCTGGAGGTCATCTCTTACAGTGGGCTCCTCGACCGCTATTTCACCGGTGGTAAGTTGAATTTGGAGCTGGACTATTATGCCGGGTGCTACAGATTTCGACGGCGGATAACCACCGAGCCAGTGGATGTTTCACCTGCGGTGCGAGTGCTCAACAAGATACAATGGCTCAAGGTGAACTATCTGGATACTAACCTGTGCTGCTACATACCGTCGCATCAGGAGCAGCTCATTGGTAGCCTGACAACTAAGACATTAGTCAACATCTGTTCCGGTTGCTACCACAGTCTCAGAGGTAAGCTACAGGAGAAGCCTGATATTCAAGTAAAGATGTTGCCCGAGGTGGTGTGGGAGTCCGTTCGAGACAGGTAGTTCCGCGTCATTAGTGTCTCTTTTTTGCCAAACTTCCTGAGTGAAAGGAGCTGAAAACATGGCGCAAGTGGTAAGGTTAATTGACCTGGTGAACTATCAGGAAGGCTCTATCGTCAGCAGGGAGATAATAAGCAAGCCGACGGGAACGGTAACCTTATTTGCTTTCGACGCAGGACAAGGCTTGAGCGAGCATACGGCGCCGTTTGATGCGTTGGTTTATCTCCTTGATGGTGAAGCGGAAATCGTTATCTCTGGTAAAGCTCATCGCTTGAAGGAAGGTGAAATGGTGATAATGCCAGCCAATCAACCTCACGCCCTGAAAGCAATAACAAAATTCAAGATGATTTTGACCATGATAAGATAGCAAAATGGATAAAACAAAGATAATTACCACCAGTTGCAGTCACGATTGCGGTGGGCGATGTATGCTCAAGGTGCATGTGCATGATGGCAAAATCGTCAGGATGGAGACTGATGATGGCGAGGAGCCTCAGTTCAGAGCCTGTCTCAGAGGAAGAGCCTATCGGCAGCGGGTCTATTCATCTGACCGACTGAGATTTCCGTTGAAAAGAGTAGGCCCACGAGGTGAAGGCCAGTTCGAAAAGATTTCCTGGGATGAAGCTCTGGATGCCGTAGCTAGAGAGCTAATCAGAGTCAGGGATACTTATGGCAATGCTAGCATCTTACTTCTCGGTGGGTCAGGAAGCCAGGCTGCATTGCATAGTGCTGGGGCAGTAGAGCGTCTATTGGCTAAATTTGACGGCTATACCCGGACCTGGGGTACCCCCTCTTTTGAAGGGGCACTGTTCGCCTCCATGGCAACTTATGGCACCATGATGACGGGCAATGCGAGGGAAGACCTGCTCCATTCTCAACTCATTATCATGTGGGGCTGGAATCCCGCCGTAACCATCTGGGATACCAACACGGCTTTCACCTTAGTTAAGGCCAAGGAAAAAGGTATCAAGATAATTTCTATTGACCCGCGTCTCACCGAGTCTACAGCGGTATTTGCTACTGAGTGGATTCCTATCAGGCCGGGCACTGATACGGCTATGTTTGTTGCTATGGCCTACGTGATAATCAAACGCGGATTCCAAAACCAGCAGTTTCTTGATAAATATACCGTTGGCTTTGATAAGTTCCGGGATTATGTTATGGGGGTAGAGGATGGCATATCCAAGACGCCTGAATGGGCAGAGAAGATAACCGGAGTGCCACGGGCTACAATCGAACGGCTAGCAATAGAATATGCAACCTCTAAACCGGCGGCGCTGATACCGGGCTGGGGGCCAGCTCGTGGTGCCAGAGGTGAGCAATTCAGTCGAGCAGCTTGTACCGTTGCTGCTATAACTGGCAATATAGGCGTAGAAGGTGGCTATGCTGGTGGATTCATGCGAGCTTTCCATAGTCGGCAGATGGGTATGCCTCGCGGGGCGAGAAATCCGGTGGAAGAAGGAACACCGCCGCGGCCGAATAGCTTGTATAGGTTGCGTGGCGCTGCCAAGCCTACCAGCGCCCGTATCCACAGCGAGAAGATATATGATGCTATACTCAGGGGCAAAGCTGGTGGCTATCCCTGTGACCCCAGGCTGGCTTATATTGTAGCTTCGAATTTTCTTTGCTCCCATCCCAACACCAATAGGGGTATAGAGGCTTTTAAAAGCCTTGAGTTTATCGTGGTACATGAGCAGCGGATGACACCTACTGCGAAGTTTGCTGATATACTGTTGCCAGTGAACACCTTTATGGAGCGAGAGGACGTAATTTCCCCCTGGCTCGGGTCACCTTACTATCTTTATATGGACAAGGCTATAGACTCAATGTACGAGTCTAAATCCGACCGTGATATCTGTGATGAGCTGGCACTCCGCCTTGGTATTACTGATTATAGAGAGGGTCGTACTGATGGGGAGTGGCTGAAGATAATCGCCGAGCGTACTGGTGACATTCCCGATTTTGAAGATTTCAAGAAGAGGGGGGTGGTTAAGCTCAAGGTGGATAAGCTGTTTGTGGCGTTCAAAGAACAAATCGAAGACCCGGTGGGTCACCCCTTTCCTACTCTTTCCGGTAAGATTGAAATCTACTGTGAGCATCTGGCAGAAATGGATAATCCGTCAATTCCGCCCGTTGCCAAATACCTGCAGGCGCCTGAAGGTTACGGTGACGCCTTGTCACAAAAATACCCTTTACAACTTCTGACTACCCACCACAAGCCGGCAACCCATACCACGATGGAGAAAATACCGTGGCTTGATGAGGTAGAGCCGAGGCGTGTCTGGATTAATACCAAAGACGCAGAGACGCGTGGCATCTGTGATGGTGACGGAGTGTTGATTTTTAATGACCGAGGTAAGGTGTTGATGCGAGCTGATGTCACCGAGAGAATCATGCCAGGAGTGGTCAATATCGGCCACGGTGGTTGGTTCGATGTTGATGAGCTTGGAGTAGACCGGGGTGGTTGTTCTAACACTTTGACATCCAGTGAGCATTCTCCTGGAGGGGCCTGGTCCACGAATACCGTCCTGGTTGAAGTAAGAAGGATTTAGTGGCTTAAGTATGCAGTTAGGGTTCTACATTGACCAGTCGAGATGCACGGGTTGTTACACTTGTACTGTGGCGTGCAAGGACTGGCATGATATTCCAGCGGGCCCGGTGAACTGGCGCTGGGTGGTGACAGTGGAGGATGGGAAATACCCGAAGGTATTTGTTGCCTTCCTTTCCCTTTCCTGCTTGCATTGCGCTGAGCCTAGCTGTATGTCAGTTTGCCCGGTGGATGCCATCAGCAAGCGGCAGGAAGATGGCATTGTTGTGGTAGACCAGGAAGCCTGTCTTGGTAAGGAAGCATGTGGCCAGTGTAAAGAGGCTTGTCCCTACGTGGCGCCGCAGTTCAGTGCCGATGATGGAGCCAAAATACAGATGTGCCACCTGTGTGTGGATAGATGGCAGGAGGGCAAGAAGCCTGTTTGCGTCGAAGCCTGCCCAATGTGGGCTTTAGATGCTGGGCCGCTTGAGGAACTGGAAGCCAAGTATGGAAAAGTGAAAGAGGTTGAGGGGTTTAAGTTTGTTGAGAAGAATAGGCCCTCTGTGGTGTTGAAAGCAAGAGAGCCTGAATTATTAGGATACCCATAAAGCGATGGTTTGGTTCCACCTTCATTTGTGTTTTCTCACTGACCTTGAAATTAATACTTGTATGAAATATGGCAGACAGGGAAAAGTAACCAGTTCAGACATATTGTCTTACAAGAACTGCAGTAGTAGAATGGGGGTATCAGAGATTGAATTGATAACCTAGATCGTAGGAGTTTAAAATGTCTCAGACGAAGCAACAAAATGTGAAGGAATTACAAGAGAAGGTAGTGCGATATTTTTGTGATAGGCCAGGCAACTTTCCTACTGGGCGGCCATACAACTGCTGCGAGAGCACTCTCTTGACTCTGGCAGAATATCTTGGCGTAGATTCTGACCTGATTCCCAAGATTGGCACTGCAATAGGTGCTGGGGTTAGCTTGAATGGACTTCTCTGCGGGTCTATTTCAGGTGTGGCCATGGTGATAGGTATCAAATACGGGCGAAAAAGCCCTGAGGAGAGTCCCCAGCAAGTATGGGCCAGAATGGATGAATATCTTGATGCCTTCAAAAAGAAGTTCCGTTATGTAAATTGTAGACAACTGACTGGTGTGGACGTAAAAACACCGGAGGGATGGAAAGAATATATTGAAAGGGTTCACGATTACGAATGCACTGAGCGACTGAAGTTTGCGGTTGAGAAAGCAGTAGAAATCCTGTCTAAATAACGCGCTGTTGACAAAATACCGAGGTAGGACTATATTAAAGGTGTGTAACACGAGAAAATAAGTGTAAAAAACGACTCGATTCGGGTTGGACAAGATGGGGGTGAGAAAAGGGCACTGGAATCGCTGATTTGTAACGGTTACTGGTGCCCTTTTCGTTTTATGATTTCGGCAGCTAATACTATCGCTGAAATCGCACACGGAGGTGTATGGGAATGGCGCAAGGGGAGATAAAAGACCACATCAAGGCGCTGAAGTATGAGGGTGATGCTATGCGCCAGGCCGCCTTTGAGGTATTGGTTAAAATCGGTGAGCCTGCTGTGCCTGCCCTGCTTGAGGCACTCAAGGATGAAGATAGCGACACGTGTCAGGTAGCTGCTTGGGCTCTGGTTAAGATTGGTGAGCCTGCTGTACCAGCCCTTATCGAAATGCTTAAAGATACGAACGAGCGCGGTGAAATCCATCAGGTAGTTACCTGGATACTGACCAGGATGGGTGGGTCTGCTGTGCCTGCTCTCATTGAGGCACTTAAAGGGCAAAACCAAGGTGTGAAGCAATCGGCTATCTTTACTGGTGCCGAACCAGAGGCGGCTGCGATGCCAGTGGTGGGAGAGGCAGGGTTGCCCAAGCCAAAGCTACAGGTGGAAGACCTTTTCAGAAAGCCAGAATCAAAGAGCAAGTTACGTCGGCCCCACCGTATGGCTGTAGTTCCCTTCGGTATCACTGAGTTGAAGGTCAGCCCGATTCAAGCTCAACCTGGAGAAACTGTAACCATTTCTTGCAAAGTGACCAATAACAGTGATGTTGACAGTTATTATCCTATCACCTTGAGGATAAACGGTTTTGTGGTAGATGCGGAAGTGGTAAGCCTGCCTCGACGAACCACCGTGCCCATAAGTTTCACTACCGTCGGAACTGTGCCCGGAGATTATAAGGTGGAGGTCAATGAGTTGGCTGGTAGATTTTCTGTCGTCGGGAAGGAACTTAGGGGTAAGATAAGAGATTCAGACTTTTTCAAATTAATGGCAGGTGAAGCAGCAGTCGAGACGAGTCTCAAACAGGAACAAGTCATAAGAGAACATGTTGTTTCACCACCACGGGGAGTACAGTCTGCTGTTGATAAAGTAGCCGACTATATCGAATCCGGGCTTGACAAGATGGGTGACGGCATAATATTCCCGTTCAAGAAATTGGCTGGTGCCTCCACGGTATTCAAGGATGAGGATAGAAAGACAAAGAAACATCGGTAGACAGGCAGTTTGTCAGAATGTAGGTGTGAGGCTTCAGCTTTGCTGGCATGACGCTAAAGCGTCCCGGTTACATGGTTGGTAATTGACGACCCTAAGGGGTCGTATTACATTAGAAAACGACCGCTAAAATTCACCAAAATCTCACACTCTCTTCATAATCTATTCACATTCGCCTGCTATTATTTGTGATAATAAAACTTGAAAGGAGGCGAATGCACATGAACAAGTTTCTGAAAATCGGTGTTCCAATCCTGGTCGCAGTGCTGGTGCTGATTGTTGGCACCGGGCTGGTTCTGGCTAAGATAGACACGCCGGTTTTCACTGGCTCACAGGCATCGTATGATGCTGGCTACTCGTGGTGCCCGCAGCAGTGCCAGGGCCCACAGGGCTGCGTTTGCCCTCAACAGGCGAACTGTGCTAGTAATTGCCCTGGCTTCAATGGTGGTGCGTACCTCGGCTGTGGTGGTGCCAACTGTTCTCAGGGCGGTTATTGTGGGGGCTACTGTGGTGGCTACTGTGGTGGTGCCGGTACTAATGCCGGCTACCAGACTCGATGCGGCTGCCGGAGATAGTCTTTTAGGCTAACTTCGCTAGCAGGCTTATAGGGCAAAGATAAATACCTCCTAAGTTTTCACCTCCTGAGTTGAGGGGCGAAGTGACCACTTCGCCCCTATTAACTTTATATGCTACAATTGAGAGTGTTTATCAACAAACGATTCCTGATGTAGCTGTGACCCATTAGGGTTGCTTTTTATGTTCCACCAAATCTATGATTTGGTGGGAACCTTGGGTAAAAAGCGAGGCTGAAGCCTCGCCGCTACATTGGGGAACAGTCTCTACAATTCAGATTGGAGTAAGGTAGCAGGCGATGGCGTATAGTAAAATTTTGCTAGTTGAAGACGAGGCTAAGGTCTGTGAGCTTGTCAAAGCATATCTGGCGAAGGATGGCTATGACGTTATTATTGCTGCTGACGGCAAAGCCGCCATTGAGCAGGCACATCGCCACAAGCCAGACCTGATATTGCTGGACCTGAATTTGCCTGAGCTAGATGGCCTGGAAGTTTGTCGGGCTATCAGAAAACAATCAAACGTGCCGATTATTATGCTGACAGCTCGTGATGAAGAAGTGGACAAGGTTGTGGGACTGGAGATGGGTGCTGATGACTATGTTACCAAGCCGTTCAGTCCTCGCGAGCTGGCTGCCAGAGTTAATGCTGTATTGCGCCGGTATAGAGAGGGGTTGAAGCAGGGTGAACAGATTGTTGCTGGAGAGCTCCGATTAATCCCGGAAAGGCATGAGGCGACCTATTTGGGGAAACCGCTCAGTCTTACTGCTGCTGAATTCAAATTGCTCTCCGTCCTGGCACGTAATCCCGGTAGAGTCTATACTAGGCTGCAACTGATGGATTCAGCCTTCGGCGAGTCCTACGAAGGCTACGAACGCACCGTAGATGCTCATATCAAGAACATCAGGCAGAAGATATCCAGAACGGCGACAGAATCTCCCAATCCGCTAGTTACAGTCCGTGGGGTTGGCTACAAAGTGGAAAAATGATGCATAGTTTGTCGATAAAGCTCTCGCTTCTCTTTGTGGGCATTGCCTTGGTCAGCGTAGGCGTTATAGCTCTTTGGGTAGATAATTCAGTCCAGAATGAATTTAGATGTTACTGCCAAAGAAGTTATGAGGGACAAGCTCCGCCTGATTCGGTTTGTACTGACCCGACGTGCGATGGTCGCTGTGGTGAGATGCCGTTCTATTATATAGGTGAGGCTGAACAAGCTTTTCTTAATGCCGTTCGCAATTCTTTATGGCTGGCAGCATTGGTAACTGTTGTGATTGCTGTTGGTCTGGGATTCTTGTTTAGCCGGCTTATCACCGGTCCCATGAGGCGGCTGACACTATCGGCACGTAAGATAGCTACTGGTGACTTTTCACAACGTGTCCCCAAGAGTACCGATGATGAAGTCGGTGAGGTTTCTGCAGCCTTTAACACAATGGCAGAGCAACTGGAGAAGAAAGAAAAAGGTAGGCGCCAATTACTGGCTGACATCGCTCATGAATTGCGTAATCCTCTCAGCATCATTCAAGGGAATCTGGAAGCCTGGCTTGACGGGGTTATTGCCCCTGCTCCAAAGCAAATCGCCTCAGTGTATGATGAAACTGTACTTCTTTCCCGACTGATAACCGACCTCAGGGACATATCGCTGGCGGAAGCTGGTCAACTTAAGTTATACCGAAAAGTCACAGACCTGAGCGAATTCATTCCTGCGGAGGTTGCCGGTGTCCAGAGCCGATGCCAGGAAAAGCAGATTTCTATCAGTGCTGAGTTACCCGCTGGATTGCCCTCTGTTTTTATTGACAGTGACCGTATACGCCAGGTGCTGCACAACCTCATTGATAATGCTCTCAGATACACTCCTGCTGCTGGTACTATTAAAATCGGCGCCAATCATACCGCAACAGACGGGGTTACGGTATCCGTTGCAGATTCGGGGAGAGGTATAGACGCTGAAGACTTGCCTCATGTTTTCGACCATTTCTATAAAGTGGACCGGTCGCGGCATAGGGGGCATGGGGGAGCTGGGATAGGGTTGGCTATGGTCAAGCAGCTTGTGGAGCTGCACGGGGGTAAGGTGTGGGTGGAAAGTAAGCGTGGGAAGGGGAGCACATTTTATTTCACATTGCCGGCAGCTTAACAATAACGCAGATTTTCTGATACTATGGCTCAGTGAACACTGGCAGCTCCGAGATTTCTAAACTTCACCGCAGGGCACTCCTGCTGTCTTACTTTACTGTCGGCTACAACGTGCTGGAGGGCGCTGTATCAATTTTTGTCGGGTTGCTGGCTGGCAGCATAGCTCTGGTCGGCTTTGGGCTTGATAGCTTTGTTGAATCTCTATCAGGCGGGGTGATGGTCTGGAGATTCAGGAAACACGGAGAGTTGTCACGGGACGAGGAGGAAACGGTTGAAAAGAAGGCAACTAGGTTGGTTGCCTACACCTTCTTTATACTTGGTGCCTATGTCTTGTATGAATCAGTTAAGAAGCTCATAATTCAGGAAATCCCGTCGCCGAGCCTTCTCGGGATTATCATCGCCATTGCCTCCGCAATACTGATGCCGATTCTATTTCGCCTGAAATATCAGACGGGCAAGTTATTAAACAGCAGAAGCCTCATAGCTGACTCGAAAGAAACGCTGGCTTGCTTTTTCCTGTCGCTGGCTTTGCTTTTGGGATTGGGCCTCAATTATCTGCTCGGCTTGTGGCAGGCAGACCCCATCGTGGGCTTAGTGGTTGTAGCTTTCCTCATAAGGGAGGGCTACGAGTTGCTGATGGGCGAAGAGTAGTTGCCACCTTTGTAGTGCGACCCTTTAGGGTCGCACTGCGGTGATGGTTTTGGGTGAGGCTAATGGTCATTGACTAATTATCATACCACATAACAGCATAAGGGATAGCCTAGAGCATCTGTTCTAGGCACGATTGGAGCAGATACTCCAATCTACCCGAGGCAAAATGTTTTTGCCTTTGCCGAATGTCAGTATATTTTATCAATGACCATAAGGTCTGCCCCTCATAATTGTCATTCTTGAGCGCAGCGAGGAATCTCCAGTACATGTTGCCGCGAGGCTTTGGCTCCCCACCGAGATTGTCACGTCCCCCGATAAATCGGGGGACTCGCAATGACAGTTAGCATGTAGCCGCGAGGCTTCAGCCTCGCCCAGCTTTCGGCGACCTTAAAAGGTCGCATTACATTTTATCATGCAGTTATTTTATAATGCGTGCTAGTTTGTGGTTGTCGATAATGAATAGTCCAGGAGGCAAATCATGGACGTCAAGTTACTGTCATTATATTTCGTGCTAGGTGGAACTATTGTGGCTCTGGTGACTTACTTTGGTAGCCAGGGAAAAGGGCTGCTTGCCGCTTTCGTGGCATTTTTCCCTAGCGTCACCATTGTGACTCTGGTCAGTATATACCTGACCGCTGGTGTCAGTGCTACGGTCTCATATTTTAGAGGTATGCTGTTTTTGATACCGGCCTGGCTGCTATACGCCATCGCTATGATATTTATCTTACCTCGATGGGGGCTCGTGCCCTCTGTTCTCATTGGGATATTTCTTTACGTGGCTACTGCTTTGATAACCATGCGGTTTGTCCACTAGTGGTTATTGACTGATGCAAAATCAGGTAAGGAGATTGATATATGGATATGAAGCTCAAAGAAAAATTTGGTCTGCTTTGGGAGAAATATTTCAAAGATGCTGAACCTCCGATTATGTTCTATTACACTGATGACGAAGGTCATGCCGGATTGGTTAAACCTAGCTTGGCGCATAGATGTGTAATTCGGGATTTGGCAAAGGTGAGGAAGGGAAATTCTTTCTGTTACAACACGGATTCAATCGGCTGTCTTGGTGGGAAGAGATATCTTGGTTTTGCCGAAAAAGCTACGTCTGAGTTTGAAGATTTCTTCGCCTCTTTCCTTTCCTGTGGTATACCCGACCAAATTCATGGAGAGCGCTACAAAAAATCTCCGGAGCTTGTCAAGAAGGGGCTGAAATATTGGTCTACATTTAAAGCCCCCGCCCGTTTTATAGTGTTTAAAAGATGGGAGATGCTTGAAGAGTCAGATAACCCAGAAGTTGTTGTCTTCTTTGCTCAGGCTGATGTTCTGGCAGGCCTTTTTACTCTGGCGAATTTCGATGAAGCTGAGCCAAATGGAGTATTTGCTCCGTTCTGCGCCGGTTGTGCCTCTATAGTTCAGTATCCCTATCTTGAGGGCAAGTCTCAGCGTCCCAGAGGTGTTATCGGTATGTTCGATATATCAGCCCGCCCATTTGTCCCCAGGGATGTACTCACATTTTCAGTGCCCATGAATAAATTTATCAGGATGGTGGATAATATGGAGGAGAGCTTCCTTATCACTGATTCGTGGAAGAAAGTGCAGAAGAGGATGAGGTTTGTTGGGCACTGAGCAAGAGCCCATTGCTGGCCAAGCATAAAAATTTGATATTTAGTACTACTTTAGGTAGACCTGGGTGGAAAGAACACATTGCTAGTATGAAACACGGTTGTGGTTGCACCGGCTTTAGGCAACCCCTTTCCTTTGGGAAGAAAGGAGAATCATGAGACCTGAGGAATTAAGGAATTTTGAACTGACTGACCGTCAGAAGGGAGTGCGGGCGATGGCGAAAGATTTTGCCCAGCAGGAGATTCTCCCTAACGTGCAGCAATGGGAGAAAGACGGACGTTATCCCAAGGATATTGTCAAGAAAATGGGAGAGCTAGGTATGCTCGGCGTCTTTGTTCCTGAGAGATATGGTGGGGCCGGCCTTGATTATCTGAGCTATGGCATAATCTGTGAAGAGGTCGCTTATGCCGACTGGGTATGCGCATCAATTATTTCGGTTCAAAACTCCCTGGTAGAGAGCGGGATTCTCAATTTTGGAACCGAGAAGCAAAAGCAACGGTACCTGGTGCCTCTGGCGAAGGGCGAGATGCAAGCCTCGTCTGCATTGACTGAGCCAAGTGGAGGAACTGACCTTGTTGCCCTCGAGACAACGGCGAGACGAAATGGTGACTCCTACATATTGAACGGGCAAAAAACGTTTTGTTCCCATGCCAGTCATAGTAATGTGTATTTTACGCTGGCTACTGTTGATAAATCGCTGGGGAGAAAAGGTATCTGTGCTTTTCTGGTTGACAATCCATCGCCGGGCATGGTGGTGAACCCTTTGAACATGAGCACTATGAAGAGGAGCAATATTGCCCAAATCTTTTTTGACGATGTTCGTGTTTCTAAAGAAAACTTGCTGGGTGAGGAAGGGCTGGGGATGACTATCGTAGGTGCGACTCTTTCTACAGGGAGATATTCTGTAGCTGCCAGATGTGTGGGACAGGCTCAGGCTTGCCTTGATGCTGTTCTCAGCTATGCCCCCCCAGAGAGTGATATTCGGGCAAAAAGAAAGCGAATTCCAGATGGTAAAGCAGATGGTTGCTGATATGGTTGTGTCTGTGGAAACAGCCCGCTTACTTGTTTACAGGCTGGGACACCTGTTGGATGCCGCTGTCGGACGTGTAACCTCTATTGCCTCTATGACAAAACTCTATGCCAGTGAAGTTGCGACTAAGGCGGCGTTGGATGCAATTCAGCTTCATGGTGGTTACGGTTTCACCGAGGAATTTCCCGTAGGGCGCTATCTGCTGGAAGCAAAGGTACTGGAAGTCGGGGAAGGGAATAACCAATTGCACCGCGAAATCATTGCCGACTGGGCATTTGGTGTCCGAGATTATTAGAGGGCCCGTGGCCTTCATAAATGTTTGTGAACATCAGATGTAAATATCGTGTCCTCTTGCCTGCTAGACGGAACTTCTCTGGCGGTATTGGAGAGCTTCGGCGAGGTGGTTGGCTTTGATGCTGTCGGCTCTGTCGAGGTCGGCGATTGTCCGAGCTAACTCGAGGACGTGGTGGAGGGCACGGGCGGTAAGGTGGAGCTGTTTCATTGCCGCAGAAGCGGCGTGGGATACAAATGATTAGTGCTTCCAAATGCAACAATTTGACGGATTCACAGTGTAACCAACTTCGATGCCGGTTTAAGTTTATTTGGGTGCTGGCTCTATATGTGGGCTCTAACTTTTTCGATGTCAGCTCTGCTTGACCACCACGTCCAGAATTTTTGCCGACGAAGCCAGGGTTTTCCAGTTGTGGGCTGTGCCTGCCGGGATGAAATAGGTCTCCATCGGTTTGAGTAACTTCTTTTCTTCACCGATGGACATCTCTATTTCTCCGTCTACAACTATCCCACACTGGTCAAAGGGGTGGTTGTGGGCAGAACCTTCTTTGTTGGCTGTGATTTCCATAAATGCCATAGTCAGGTTTGCCCCGGATTTCACCTTGCTCCAGATGCCGGGGCGGAATTCATCCAGTTTTAGTGTCTTTAAGTCCCAAAATCCCATCTTTCTCCTCCGTTAGCATGCTTGCAATATCCTCATAAAGGTACAGTTTGTTCAATGATAATGCCTTGATGAAAGTATAACATGTGGTTGTCGATAAAGGTAAGTTGACAGTGGCAGAATGAAGTGGCTGTGAGATTCTTCGTCCCTATAATGGTTATTGACCATTTAACTTAACAACATATATTGAGTGCACAAGCGAAACCATGAGACCCTTCGCTTTCGCTCAGGGTGACAGGTGATGCGCTCAGGGTGACAGCGTGTTACTAAATAACACTGTTACCGAATAGTAGGTGATGCGTTCAGGGTGACATTGCTAAAATTGTCATTCTGAGCGGAGCGAAGAATGACACCCCCTTCTATCGTGGGATTGTCACGTCCCGATTTATCCTGAGATTCGCAAGACGCATGGCATGAAGCGGTTGTTTAATCACAGCCAGCTTCTCATCGGTCTTATTTTATCTGCATAGGTATACCGGCTACCATGAGGTAGATGTCGTTGGCTTGGTGGGCGATGAGCTGGTTGGCTTTGCCTAGTAGGTCGCGGTATATGCGGCCGACTTTGTTTTCGGGTACAAGGCCCATGCCGACTTCGTTGGAGACGATGATGAAAATGCAACTTAGCTTGGCTATGCAGGCGATTAGCCGGTCTATTTCAGCGGCCATCCGTTTTTCAGCCTCGGGATAGTCAGGCTCATCCTTGAGCAGGTTGGAGGCGAGCAAGGTAAGGCAGTCTATTATTACCACTTCGGCATTGCCGACATGCTTTTGTATTTGTTTGCCGATATCAGTAGGTATCTCCAGGGTTCTCCAGCTTTTAGGACGAGTTTTTCTGTGCTCTTCGATGCGCGCCTGCATCTCTTTATCTAACGCCTCACCTGTAGCCACAAAGAGGACTTTGTTGCTGAGTTTGGTAGCTAGTTCCTGGGCAGAATGGCTCTTACCGCTTCGGGCACCACCGAGGATGAGGATGGACTTTTTAGCCAAGGCTGTACTCCTGTATATCTAAAGTCCAGTGGCCATCTCTGGCTATGGGGATTGACTTACCTATTATTATTGGTTTCTTGAACAGAGGTCCATCGTAAACAAAAGTGTGAAATTCGCCAGTTTCACCGCAGACATCTATTTTTGACTTTGTCGTAAGTGCCTTAAGCTCATCGACTAATTTGCTATCAACTTGCCTGCCTAGCCATTCTTTGCCAAAGATTTCGGCTTTGACGCTGACTACTATGGCTTTGAAGCCAGTCTCAATGAAGTCAGTTAAAAGCCCGGCGCTGTCCATTCCCCACAGGGGCAATAACGCCTTAACCCCCGATTCACCGCAGACTCTATCTATCCAGTCCTTGTGTTCCTGGAGGTAGATATCTCCGGTAATCAAGCCAGTAATGCCTTTAAGTTTAAGCTCCTTCAAGGCGGTTTTGAATCCATCCTCGTAGGTTACCCAGGTGACTTTTTGCTGGAATATGGGTATCCCCATGGCCTGTGCCTGTAAGGCAATCATTTTACTGTTTAAGCCGTGAGACATAGCCCTTGTTGAATCTTCATTGATGAAGTTGAGCAAGTAGCTGACCTTTAAGCCTTGGGAAATCGCTCTCCAGAGGGCGAAGCAACTATCCTTGCCACCGCTCCATGAAGCCGCATATTTATCCACTGTAGTATCTCCAGATTATGATTATTAGAATAAGCACTAACACCTCAGCTATCTCGTTGATGGCGCCGTAATTGTCCCCAGTAAGTCCGCCCAGTCGAGAGCGAAAATGGCTGGAAATGCCGAAGACGATGAGCCACAGGGCTGCCATCAGTGCCAGCCCCCACCACTTCAGCAAGGCTATGGTTATAATTAGAGCTGTAACTGTGGCAATGGTCAGTCTCTGCCAGATGGCTCCCTGTTTGAAGGCAAGTCCCATACCGGAAATTTTGGCATAAGGGAAAGTGAAAATACAAGTGACCATTGTCCAACGGCTCAGAGTGGGCATGAGCAACAGCGCCTGTAATGCTGGTGCTGATGATAAGGAGACGTATTTGAGCAGTAGCAGGAGAATGGCACCGGCAATACCGAAGGTACCGACTTTGCTGTCTGACATTATAGTCAGTCTTTCCGCTTTGGATTTGCCGGCGATAACACCGTCACATGTGTCTATGAAGCCGTCGAGGTGATGTGCGCCAGTCAGGATGACTAGGGCTATAATGAGCAGCGCGTATACCACCGAAGCCGGTAGGATTAAGTTTAATGCGTAGTTAAGGCCAAGTAAGATAGCTCCTAGGATTAAGCCTACCAATGGGAAATAAGTCAGGGATTGACCGGAGGCTTTGGCTGTGACCTCTTGCCGAAGGGGGGTGGGGAATATGGTTAGGAATTGTAGGGCTGCCCAGAAACCCATGGTGACAAACAAACACCTTTCTTATTTACTTGGCGTGGCTTGGCTTCAGAGACGCCGGCTTCAGTGAAGGTAGCCATCTGGCTCAAAGTCCTGACCGCAGCTTCAGCCAGAAAGATGCCTATAACGGCACCGGTGCCTTCCCCTAGCCGCATGTTCAGGTTGAGCAGCGGTTTTAATCCGAGAAAGTCGAGCAAAAGCTCGTGGCCTGCTTCTGCTGAGAGGTGGGCTGCAATGAGATAGTCTTTGGCTTGTGGTGACAAGCCGGTGGCGATGAGTGCTGCCGCCCCAGAGATGAAGCCGTCAATGACCACGGGGATTCTGTAGGCAGCCCCGGCCAGTATGACTCCAGCCAGGCCACCGATTTCAAAACCACCGACCTTGGCCAGTACGTCAATTGGGTCTTTGGGATTCGGTTTGTTAACGGACAGGGCCCTTTCTATCACTTTGATTTTATGGGTAAACTGCCGGTCGCTGATGCCAGTGCCCCGGCCGGTGACTTTTTTGGCTGGCCTGCCGCTTATGGCGGCGAAGATAGCGCTGCTGGCGGTGGTATTGCCGATGCCCATATCTCCGGTGCCCATGACATCAAGCTTCTTGCCCATCTCGGCCTCAGCCACCTGGATGCCGGCCTCTATGGTGTCTATGGCTTGCTGGTGGGTCATCGCTGGTCCTTGTGTCATGTTTTTGGTGCCGAAATCAATCATTTTACATAATAATCCGGGCAACGGTTTGAAGCCGCCCTTTACTCCCATATCTACCACGATAACCCGGGCGCCTATCTGTTCAGCCAGGACGTTTATGGCGGCGCCGCCTTTGAGGAAATTGAGGACCATCTGGCGGGTTACTTCCTGGGGATAGAGGCTGACTGTTTCAGCAGTGACACCGTGGTCAGCAGCCATTATGATTATGGATTTATGCTCAATTTTGGGTGTGACTTCGCCTTTAATTCCAGCAATCTGAATTGACAGTTCTTCCAACCTACCTAAGCTACCATGTGGCTTGGTTAGGCTGTTCTGGCGACGTTGAGCGGCTGCCATTGCTGAGGCATCCAGCGGTCTTATTTCTTTAAGTATTGTGTCCAAAGAACTGGCCATAGTTTAGGCTCCTTGTCTGTCAATATTCGATGCCGCGTCTGGCATCCGTTCCTTCGGTAAAGGGGTGCTTAATCATCAGCATCTCAGTGACTAAATCAGCTCGCTGTACTATCTCCAGAGGTGCCCTACGCCCGGTTAAGACCAGCTCAACCGAGCTTGGTTTCTCATCCAGCAAGTCCAATACCTGTTTGACGGTTATCAAGTCCTGGCTGATGGCGGCAAAGATTTCATCGAGGATGACCAGGTCATAGTTCCCGCTAAGGAGCTCTTGTTCAGCGTAGGCCAGTGTCTGCTGGGCCTCTCGCCCTAGCTGGTCTTTAGATTTGCTGAAACTATCGCCAACACTTATCTGGACTATATTAAAGGGTTGATATTGTGAGGCGAAGAAATGCTCGCCGCAGGGCTGACCCTTTAAGAACTGGATGAATGCTACTTTCATCCCCTGTCCCGCAGCTCGCATCGCCAGACCTAAAGCGGCTGTGGTCTTGCCTTTACCGTCACCAGTATAGACGTGAACTAGACCTTTGGAGTCTTTTTCAACCATAATTCCTCCCGAAAGTTATGTTGTAAATCTGGGACATGTCAAGGTTTTGTCTGATTATCTCAGCTAGTTTATCATACATCTTCTGTTTGCTTGTAGATATAGCTGAGGTTGTTGGCAATCCCCGGAGCTGTCGCAGTTTGCTGAGGAAGTGGTGTGTAAAGTCGGTATTGTGAAATAGGCCGTGAATATAAGTGCCAAATATCAGGCCATCGCTGCTGACAGCGCCGTCGAAATAATCGGCCTTTCCTTGAGGTGTTTCTAAGACTTGGAATATTGCCGAGCAGTTTTGACTTATGGTTTGCCCCATATGAATCTCGTAGCCAGTGACCTCCATGTTCTTCATTCCTTTGAGTAAGCCTTCATTGGCGATTACCCGAGCTTTAATCTGCGTGGTCGTTTTTTTACTACTAAAGATGGTTGTGTTATCAAGCAAGCCCAGTCCACCAATGCTACTTTGCTTGGATTCAACTTTGTCTGGGTCGTTGATACTTACGCCCAGCATCTGGTAGCCACCGCAAATACCTATAACTGGAGTGCCAGACTTAGCCTGATTAGTAATGGCTTGTGCCAATCCCCGTTGTTGCAGGTAAATTAGGTCAGCAATGGTACTTTTGGTTCCTGGGAGGATAATCAAGTCCGGGCTACCCAGTTCGGAAACATTGGTTACATAACGGATGGCGCAATATTGTTCTTCTAGTGGGTCGAAGTCATCGTAGTTGGAGATATGGGGTAAGCGTATTATGGCCACATCTATATTTCCATTTGTTAAATTTGTCTGTCTTTCCTCCAGGTAGACTGAGTCTTCTTGAGCAATGGAGATGTCTCGGAAGTAGGGAATTACTCCCAGAACTGGTTTACCAGTATGCTTTTCTAAGATGTCCAGTCCAGGCTTCAATAGTTTCAGGTCGCCGCGAAACTTGTTTATGATAAATCCCTTGATAATGTCACGTTCTTGTTTGGTCAGTAATTCTAAGGTGCCGACAAGAGAGGCGAAGACACCACCCTTGTCGATATCGCCAACTAGCAGGACAGGGGCGTTAGCCATCTTGGCTACTCGCATGTTAGCTATTTCTTTCTCTCGGAGGTTTACCTCTGCGGGGCTGCCTGCTCCTTCAATGACCACGATATCATAGGTAGAGCGCAATTTATTTAGGGAATCCTCGATTATCTTTAGCAAGTAGGGAGTATGTTCGTAATATTGGCTGGCTTCCATATTTTTGGCTACTTTGCCTAGAACAATTACCTGGGAGCTGGCTTCAGCCTCGGGTTTCAGTAAGACGGGGTTCATGTGGACTGAAGGCTCAATGCCGGCTGCTTCAGCTTGCACTGCTTGAGCTCGTCCGATTTCACCGCCTTCTTTGGTAACGAAAGAATTTAAGGCCATATTCTGAGCCTTGAACGGAGCAACTCGAAAGCCGTCTTGCTGAAAGATGCGGCATAATCCGGCCACGATTACGCTCTTGCCCACTGAGGAAGCAGTGCCTTGTATCATCAAGGTTTTAGCTGGCATGGCTCAGAACTCCAACCTCCTTTATAGCTGTGATTAGCCTCTGGCATTCAGGCAAGGTGCGTGGTGCCAGACGGATGTATTGTGGCAAGCCGAAGGAGGTACAATCACGGACTAAGAATCCCCTCTTAAGCAGTTCTTGTCTGAATTTTGTGGCATTGCCGACCTTGACTAAGAAGAAATTGGTCTGTGATGATAGCGGCGATAGTCCCAGATGTTCAAGTTCCTTTATTAGGAAACCCCTGGCTTCTCTGATTTTGGTGTTGCATTCTTCAAGATAGCTGTCAGCGTTTAGGGCATTAATACCTGCTTTTTGGGCTATGGCATTTACATTCCACGGCGGACAGACTCGCTTTAGCACCGAGATGACTTGCTTGGCAGCTATGGCATAGCCGAGGCGTAACCCAGCTAGGGCATAATCCTTGGTCATTGACCGCAGGATGACTAAATTGCCACGGTCTACCAAATCCAGAGAAGTCCAGGCGTTCTCGGTGAAGGCAATGTATGCTTCATCAAGTATAAACAGGCGGCTACTTGTAATTGACATAATGTTCTCAACTTTTTCCTTAGTCATATATTGCCCAGTGGGGTTGTTAGGATTGCACAGGAAGATTCCTTTAGGTCGGTATTTTTCAATTACATCTGTTATTTCGCCTGTGTCTAAATGGAAGTTTGGTTCTCCGAGGACTGGTTGTTTCAGTATCTGCGCGTCAACGATGTGACAGGCTATCTCATATTCACCATAGGTGGGTTGAGGGATAAGGACTAAGTCTCCGGGGCCGAAATAGGCGATGGCTACCAGCCTGATGAGCTCGCTTGAGCCGCTGCCTATTATGAGGTTGTCGGTGGCAATATTTAGCTTTTCAGCCAGCAACTGCTTTAGTTCACTGGCGTTGGAATCGGGGTAACACTCAATTGATACGTTAGCTAGTGCCTCTTTTATATCTGGTGGTGGACCGAAAGGGTTGCAGCTAATACTAAAGTCGAGGATTGCCTCTGGAGAGATACCCAAATTTTTCAGCTCGGCATAATCAATGCCACCGTGGACACAATGAGCAAGTTTATTTATGTTCGGTCTAGGTCGCAGCAAAATATATCACCTCAGCTAATATGAATACCAAGCTCCAGATAATAGCTACCGTAATCATCATTTGTTGAGAAGCATTTATGGTGTCTAGTGATAGTGGATTGTGGTTATCACCTAGTTTGTAATGCCCTACTTTTTCTAGCTGTATTCCTAGAGCACCAGCGATGGCACTCATTGTCCATCCGGCATTAGGACTCTCTGTTCTTTTATGGTCTCGAAGCATTATGTGCCAGGCTTGGGACATATTCTTTTTGCACATTAGGGCGGCCAGAACTATTATAATTCCAGTGATTCGTGCTGGCAGGAAATTTACCGCATCGTCCAGTCGAGCGGCGAACTTCCCAAGATACTCGAATTTGCCATGATATCCTACCATGGCATCGAAGGTATTAATTATCCGATAGGCTATTGCACCGGGCACACCGAAAATCAGGAAATAGAATATGGGAGCTACAAAGCTGTCAGAGCTATTTTCAGCTGCTGATTCTACAGTAGCTGATATCATCTGGCTTTGGCTAAGGTTGGCAGTATCACGGCTGACCAGAGCTTTCAGGCTGGTGCGTGCTGCCGCCAGGTTATTTCTGGCTAGAGACCGCTTGACTGCGTTAACTGCTTGCCTAAGTCCACGCAGGGAAAAACTGTATTTAAGTAAGAGACCAGCAACGACAATATAAATCACGGGATTAATCTCCTTCAGATAGGCGAGCAGGAAATAAATTGGGAGGATGATTAGCCCCAATGTTACGAAAACCATGATGGCACCGTAGGCAAGCTGGCTAACCTTACCTGTCTGAGGAGCTAATTTCATCTCTAAGGAGATGAGCTTTCCCAGCCAGGCTATAGGGTGACGGGTATTGGATGGCTCACCAAAGGCAAGGTCGAGGGCAAGAGCTATGAGCAGGATAAATATAATCTCCATGGTCTCTAAGATGTCTTTCGGCTCGGCTTATTCCCTTCTTTATCAGATATTATAAGGGTAGCTGGTAACTCATTAACTGGGTGAGGATAGACGTAAACTTCAGCCCCGTAAACCTCTTTAATGGTTCGGCTGTTGATTACCATATTTGGGCTCCCGTGACTATAGACTTTTCCATTGCTTAGCATTACCAGTCGGTCGCAATATTGGGCTGCCAGATTCAGGTCATGCAGTGTTGTCACCACTATTAATTCTTGTCTATGACACAGATGGCGAGCTAAGTTGAGCGTTTCTATCTGGTAATTTATGTCGAGATTAGCCGTAGGTTCATCCATGAGAATCACCTTTGGTTTCTGAGCTAATGCCCGGGCGATGGTCAGACGTTGTCTTTCCCCACCGGAAAGCTCACCGACTCTGCGCTCAGCGAGGTCAAGCGTTTGGGTGGCTTCCATGGCCTTTTGGACGATAAACAGGTCATCTTCGCCCTCGTATCGAAGGAGTCCCAAATGTGGTGTTCGCCCCATCAGCACCACTTCAAAGGCGGTGAACAGTTCGGGAAGCACAGGATTTTGCGGGACAACAGCCATCAGTCGGGCTAAATCTTGGCGGTTTAAATTAACTATGTCTTTCCCGTCGAGGAAAATTTGTCCTGAAATGGGCTGGAGCAGTCCGGTCATGCCTCGAATCAAAGTTGATTTACCTGAGCCATTAGGGCCGATAATGCCCAGCATTTCTCCTGGTCTGGCTTCTAGGCTGATGTCATACAGCACTGTCCGCTTGCCGTAGCCTAAGCTGACTTTATTCAAGCGTAAATTTAACATTTAAAATATTGCCCTCTTCTTTTGTCGTAGGAGATAGAGGAAGAAAGGAGCTCCCAGAAAGGCAGTGATTATACCTACTGGTATCTCAGTAGGTGCTAGCGCAGTTCGAGCAGTAGTATCGGCTAGGATTAAAAAAATGGCTCCAGCGAAAGTAGCCAGCGGTAATAAGAAGCGGTGGTCGGGGCCCCAGACGAGGCGTACTGTATGTGGGATGATAATGCCGACAAAGCCGATAATGCCGCAAAAGCAAACTGCGGCGGCAGTTATCAAAGTAGCTGCTCCAAGTAGAATCAACTTGACCTGCTCCACGTTAATGCCTAATTGT
>Ga0194126_10002624_pt1 | contig 29136 bp, 29 predicted proteins | sample TA2KigC150mmetaG_FD_148641 | JGI IMG/M metagenome (GOLD analysis project Ga0194126, IMG submission 148641) | Freshwater microbial communities from Lake Tanganyika, Tanzania - TA2015035 Kigoma Deep Cast 150m | ecosystem: Environmental > Aquatic > Freshwater > Lake | place: Tanzania: Lake... | reverse complement strand
CGACTATCCCCACATTGAAACCGCTCACCACCAGGATATGCACGGTCCCGGATTTAATCATAGAGCTATATACCAATGGAGGAATATGCCTCTTCTCCCCTAATATCATGGCATCGAGAATACTGCCCGGCAGAGGCGAGAGGTATTTAAAGATTACTGACTCTATCCCATCCTTTAACCAGAAGGCAAATATTTTAGCTGCTAAGACGTAATTTTTCTTAAGTCCGATACCAGGGCTTACTGAGTCCGCATGTAATATGGCATAGACCCCCTGCCTATAGAGGTAACTACGAAAACTCCCCCCTCCGAAAGCAAAAGGCTTTGATAGCCTGCCCCTTAAGACCAACCCCTGGCCATAACAAAATTCCCTTTTGCCCTTTAGATAGGTTAAAATTTTCCCGCAGCAATTATAACTTGCCTCACCCAGCTGTATTTGCTGAGCCTGGAATATAAAAGAACTCCTCCCTTCTTTTATCTCCGCGGGGCTATCCACATAGCCCCTTATGAGATAGGGCTGGCTGCTCTTATAATAGGTATACCTTGCTATATGGCATTTAGGCAGATGGTGGTAGTTCTTTAAAGAGAAGGCTCCTATCGAGAAAACCAGGCAGCATAAAAAAATCTCAAATAGTATTTTTCTTTTAACTAAGGCTAGGATCAAGGCTAAGGTTAAGAAAATAACTGCGACAATCCCAGGCAGAATAGGATTAATTCTTATTTTATCGGCAAGGAATATGCCTAAAGCAAAGAGGATAGCCAAGGGGGGCAGCAGATTCATGGCAGAAAAATAAGCTCTTTTAACTTCTGGTATCTATATTCAGTAATCCCCTTTATATTTTTTAAGTCCTCTAAGGCATTAAAGCCGCCGCTTTCCTTACGGTAATCCAGGATGCGCTGCGCTAATTTCTCGCCAATGCCGGGAAGGCCAAGCAAGGCCTCTTTATCCGCCTGATTAATGTTAATCCTTCCTAAGTTTTCATCAAGCGTAACCAAGGATTTAAGCGGGAGGTTATTTTTAGATAAGTAATCGACCAGCAGGCCCAATAAAGCCATACCGGCTAAAAAGACAATAATCCCACGCTCCTCCTGGGTAAGGCAAAACATAAAAATTCCCCCTTTCCATATCAATTGACGTAAGAAAGGGTGAGTTCTAACTTGTTTTTTAGACCACGATATTAACCAGCTTCTGGGGGATAAGGATGAAGTTCTTGGGGGGTTTGTTTTCCAGCCAGGTCTTTATTTTTTCATCGGCTAGCACCATTTCTTTGAGCTCTTTCTCGGAGATATCCGCAGCTACCTCTATCTTGGCGCGCAGCTTACCGTTTACCTGCACCACGATAGTAATCTTCTCTTCCTTTAAAAAGGCGAGGTCATATTTAGGCCAACCTGCCTTAAAGATACTTTCTTTATTTCCTAAGATCTGCCAGAGCTCTTCGCAAAAATGCGGGGCAATAGGGCTAAGCATTATAGCCAGGGTTTCTAAAACCTGTTGGCTTGCCCCTGATTGATAGATAGCATTGGTTAGCTCCATTAAACTGGCTATGGCAGTGTTAAACTTAAACCCCTGGAAATCTTCGCTGACCTTCTTGATGGTTTTATGCAAGGCCCTGATAAGAAAATGGTCCGCGCTATCCTTCAGATTCTCCTGAATGCGCCAGACGCGGTTTAAGAACTTAGAGGCACCTTCTATCCCGCGCTCATCCCATTCCAGTTCAGTTTCAGGCGGAGCGGCAAAGAGGATAAAAAGCCGCAGGGTATCTGCACCGTATTTTTTGATGATAGAATCAGGGTCAACTATGTTGCCGCGCGACTTAGACATAACCTGCCCGTCTTTTAAGACCATCCCTTGCGTGAGCAGGCGGATAAACGGCTCTGAGAAATCTATTAACCCTAAATCCTGGAAGAACTTGGTAAAGAAACGCGAATATAATAAATGCAGGATCGCGTGCTCAATCCCTCCGATATACTGATCAACCGGCATCCAGTAGCCAGCCTCTTCTTTATCAAAGGGGCCTTTATCGTATCCGGGAGAACAGAACCTCAAGAAATACCAGGAGGAATCAAAGAAGGTAGCCATGGTATCTGTTTCGCGCTGGGCAGGGCTACTACATTTAGGACAGCGCGCATTTAGGAATTCCTTGACTTTACATAAAGGGCTTCCGCCCTCTCCGGTGAAAGGCGCATCCTTAGGTAACTGGACAGGCAGCTCTTCATAAGGAACAGGCACCAGGCCGCATCTTTTGCAATATATAACCGGAATGGGGGTCCCCCAATAACGCTGGCGGGAGATCAGCCAGTCGCGCAGGCGCCAGTGGGTCTGGATTTTAGCCGTCCCTTCCTTCTCCATCCATTGACTAATTTTTATCTTCGCTTCTTCATTAGGAAGTCCGTCAAACTGAGCGGAATTTACCTGTATGCCCTGGCCCTCATAGGCCTCTTTCATCTCTTTGGGATTTGGGATTTGGGATTTGGGATTTTCTATAACCACCCTCATCGGCAATTTATGCGCCTTGGCAAAAAGGAAGTCCCTTTGATCATGGGTAGGCACAGCCATAATCGCGCCTGTGCCATATTCCATCAATACATAGTCGGCAATCCAAATAGGTATTTCTTCGTTATTCACCGGGTTAATTACAAAACTACCGGTAAAAATACCTTCTTTTTTTACATCTGTAGAGGCGCGCACTACATTACTCTCTTTGCTGGCCTTAGCAATAAATTTTAAGGCCTCTTTTTCCTGCGGCTTGCCCTTAATAATCTCCTTGACCAGGGGATGCTCCGGGGCCAGCACAATATAGGTTGCGCCAAATATAGTATCCGGCCGCGTAGTAAATACCGGTATGACCCTATCGCTTCCTTTAAAGCGAAAATATATCTCGAGGCCCTGGCTCCTGCCTATCCAATTAGACTGCATAGCCAAGACCCTCTCTGGCCATTCCGTTAGTTTGCCAAGGTCTTCCAAGAGCCGCTCTTTATAGACGCTGATCTTTAAAAACCACTGTTCCAGCTGCTTCTCTTCTACCTTACTGTGGCACCTCCAACAGCCCCCCTCGACAACCTCTTCATTGGCAAGGGTAGTCTCGCAGCTGGGGCACCAGTTTACAGAAGAGGCCTTTTTATAGGCCAGGCCGCGCTCAAGCATTTTTAAGAATACCCACTGGTTCCATTTATAATAGCTGCTGTCAGAGGTAGAGAGCTCTCTTTGCCAATCATAAGAAAAGCCCATCTTCTTTAACTCCGGCCTCATCCAACCGATGCACTTATGCGTCCAGATATCCGGCTTAGTCTTGTTCTTGATAGCGGCATTCTCGGCAGGCTGGCCAAAGGCATCAAACCCCATGGGGTGGAGCACATTAAAACCCATAATCATCTTGAAGCGCGCTGCTACATCACCGATGGTATAATTACGCACATGGCCCATATGGATTTTCCCGGAAGGATAAGGGAACATCTCCAGCAGATAATATTTCTTTTTCCCCTGGGAGGGCTGGGCAGAAAAAATCTTCTCTTTCTCCCAATTAATCTGCCATTTTTGCTCTATCTCTTTAAAGGGGTAACCCATAAACTATTCCTGCCTTAACCTTCTCACTGTTTTTAGATTCATGGCGTCGTCCTGCTCGGTTTTTTTAGGAGTTTCTAGAATAAAAGGCAGGTTTCTTAATTTAGGATGATTGACTATCCTTTTGATGCCTTCTAAACCGATGCTGCCTTTACCGATATGCTCATGCCGGTCCTGATGCGAACCGAGCGTTCCCTTGGCGTCATTAAGGTGTATAAGCTTAATCAGGCCTATCCCTACCATTTTATCTATCTCAGATAACAACCCCTCGAATCCTGCCTTGGCCGCCAGATTATAGCCTGCCAGATACGCATGCGCAGTATCCAGGCATAAGCCAATCCTTCCCTTATTCTTGATCCCCTTAATAATCTCTTTATGGTGGCTGAATTTATAACCTAACCAGGATCCGGAACCGGAGGTATTTTCGAGCAATATACCAACGGAAGAGTTTTTGGTCTTTTCTAAGATCTGGTTAAGCGCTTCAATTAATCTTTCTATCCCTGCCTCTTCAGAGGTCTCCTTATGGCTGCCCATATGCGTGACTATATAATCCGCTTTCATAGCCTGGGCCTCCAAGATATCCTCTATATATGCATCTATCGAACCGGCGTATAGCCTGGGGTTGGGAGAGGCTAGATTGATCAAATAGGAAATATGAATAAATACCGGGCTGATCTTTAGCTTTTCCTGCCTGCGGTTGAATTCTTCTATATCTTTAGGGCCTATAAAATTGTCGCGCCACCTCTGTGGATTACGCGCAAAGATCTGCATGGTATTGCACCCAAGCTTATGCGCCACATCAAGCGCCTGGTAGGCATTATCGGTTCCGGAAACATGTACGCCTAAGATCATTTTAGCGGGTATGGATTTCTAGAAACTTATTTTTAATAATAATTTACGCCTATTATACACCCTAGAACAAGGCGGTCAAGGCTATAGTTAATATAGCTAAAAGGGGCGGAACTAAAATCCCGCCCCCTCATATACAACAACGCTTTGAAACCTACGGGCAAAATTTTCCGCACCAAATTTTGCCCGCACCCGAAATTTTAGTGAGAAGGCTTGAGGTTCTGCGTCTATTAATATGGGAGGAGAAAAATGCGAAAAATATATCCAAGAATAATAAAACAAGAGGTGCGTCATTTAAGGAAATGCGGCCGGTCACTAGAAGAGATTAAAAGAAAACTGAATATCCCTAAAAATACCCTTTCCGGTTGGGTGAAAGATATTCAACTTAGCAAGATACAAAAACAACGCATAAAAGAAAAAATAATCGCTTCTGGGGTTATAGGCAGACCTCTGGCTGTAAAAGTTAACCGGGAAAAAATAGAGAAATGGAAAGCGGGCATAAGAGAAGAGGTAAAACATTTTGAGAAATATGCCTCTAAAGATCCAGAGAGTGGAAAATTAATATGCGGATTATTATATTTATGTGAAGGAGCAAAATATCCGAGTTCCAGGTACCTATATTTCGGGAATTCCGACCCCAAAATGGTTTGTTTCTTCCTCCGCTCCTTAAGAAGGTATTATAATATTGACGAAAATAAATTAAGATTTAGTATCAGTTATCGTTATGACCAAAATTACCAGAAATTAAAAACCTTCTGGTCAAAGCTAATCAAAATCCCAAAATCAAAATTTTTAAAAAGCCAGCCGGATATAAGAACTAGGTGTAAGCCGACGCTAAGAAAAAAATACTATGGGGTAGGACGTCTGATTTATTACGATACTACTCTTCAATTCGAATTACAATCAATCGGCGAGACAATAATAAAAAATGGAGCTGGAGGGACTTGAACCCTCGACCCTTTGCATGCCATGCAAATGCTCTCCCTCTGAGCTACAGCCCCAAAAAATTTAATTATATATTGACCGTTGTTATTTTAGAATATAAAATAGTCTACGTCAACTAATTATTGCCGAGGTGGTGGAATGGCATACACGCCAGTCTCAAAAACTGGTGAGGTCACACTCGTGAGGGTTCAACTCCCTCCCTCGGCATAAATGAGTTAATAATCCAGCGGGCTTCCTGTTACGAAGCCCGCTTTTTTATTTCTTAGGTTTATTTAAAGCTGAGTTCTGTTTCAGGTAGGGAAGAATGGCTCGGTAAACCCTCTTGGCCACAATAACGTAACCGTCTGCATTCGGATGCAGGAAATCGCTTTTTAGCTGAGGCGTGGTGATTATACCCTTCAAGATAGAGGGTATAAAGATAGCCCCTTTTTCGCGGGCGAGCTTACGCAGGGCAATGCGGTAATCCCTGAAAAACATACCTGCGCTGATATCAGCAATCGCTACCATCGCCCCTTTGGCATGAATTTTATCCACCATCTGCGAGACGTTTTCCAGCGTATCTGCCTTAGGGAGCTTTTTTAGAAAATCGTTCCCTCCGAATTCTACGATTACCAAAAGCGGATTTTTATCCAGCACGTCAATATCTATACGCCTTAACCCGTCTCTTGAAGTATCGCCGTCAACTCCGGCATTGATAACCGGGATAGTGACCAACCTGGAAAGAACAGCGGGATAATCCTCCCCGGTATCGACTCCGTAACCAAAACTGATACTATCTCCGAAACAGATAATATTCTTCCCCTTAGAATGCAGGTTAACGATCTCTTTCCCGGTACAACCTGCGTATAAATAAACCGCAAGTAATAAAGTAAGCGCATAAATCGATCTTCTATATTCTATTTTCATGCTTTAATCTCAGCTGGCCGCAGCTAGCCTCTATATCCTGGCCGCGCGGCTTTCTTAAAGTTACGCCAATCCCTGCTTTTAAAAGGCAGTCCCTAAACATCAATATCTCTAGCTTTCCCGGCGGCTCTATACCCAGCTCTGCTACAAAATTAGCCGGGATGAGGTTAACCTTACAATTCAGGCCTTTTAATATTTTACTCAATTCTCTTGAGCTTTGCAAATCAGAATTTAGCCCTTGGATTAAAACATACTCAAAGGTTATCTGGCGATCAGTCTTTTTAATATACTCTCGACAGGCCGTAAGTAAGGACTCCAGGGGATAACGTTTATTTATCGGCATGATCCTTGAGCGGGTCCTATCATCGCTTGCGTGTAAAGATACGGAAAGCTCTATCTGCAACCCTTCCCCGGAGAGCCTTTTAATTCCCGGGGTAATCCCGCAGGTTGAGATGGTAATCCGGCGCGCCCCGATATTAAAGGCCTCTTTAGAATTGATAATCCTTATAGATTTAAGCAGGTTGTCATAATTATCCAACGGCTCTCCTGTACCCATGAATACCAGATGGGTGAGTTTCCGAACCCTGGAGCCGTCTTTAAGAAATAGGGCCTGCTCTAAAATCTCAGCAGCTGAAAGATTTCTTTTAAAACCATGTAGGCCGCTGGCGCAAAAGCTGCAGGCGAACTTACAGCCGACCTGGGTAGAAATACAGCCGGTGGCCCTATTTTCTGTGGGAATACTTACTGCCTCTACAGAGCCTTTATCCGTAAGAGCAAAAAGGAACTTTTCTGTCCCGTCAGCTGAGAGGCGCTTGTTAATCAGCCTGAGCGATCCAAAAGAAAAATTCTCTTTTAATTTTAACCTTAGCCCGGAAGAGAGATCGCTCATAGCCTCAAAATCCTGGCTACCTTTCTTATAAATCCAGGAGAAGACCTGTGCGGCACGGAATCCCTCTTCTTGCCAGCCCTTTAGTACTTTTTTTGCTCTGCTAAATTTAACTCCTTGATATCTTGCATAGGCCAGTATTATACCATAAAAAAATGGCGCCCTCCTCTGTTAAGAGAAAGGCGCCATAGTTAAAGAAACAATTGTTTTAGAAACTATACTTTACGCTACTGTAAATCTGGCTCTGGTCGCGGTATTGTCCGTTAGAATCCATCAGGCTGCCGTAGAAATAATGTAGGCCTAAGGTCAATAAAAGGTTATCCTTAAGTTCATAGGAAACCTTAGGAGATAATCTCCCCTGCGGATCGTCAGTGCCGCTCCAGAGCACTTCAGCCCTTAATCTGTCATTCATGAAGTTTGTGGAGGCCTTAAAGGTAAAGATATTCTCCACCGGGTCTGCGCTGCCGTAGGTATAAGGATTGAATATGAAGTTCCTTCTGGCTGTCGGTCCATTGGGCTTTGAGTGCTGCAGGATATACTGGCCGAATTGCCCGCTTAAGGATAGTTTAGTGAATATTGTCTTATCTGCTCCCAGTATCCACATGATATTGTCCCAGCGCTTAATGCCGGAGGAAGAGGCAATTAAAGGGTCGCCGTAATAGATTGGCTCATCCCTATAATAACCGAAGTCTCCCCTGAAGGTAAAGCCCTGCAAAGGCCCGGGGTTGGTTACGCTCTTATTAAAAGAGCTGCCGTAAATCTCATAGCGCTTAAATGTCCTGGTCACCTGCCAGGTAGAGTTGGGGCCACCTGTCCCAGTTTTTAAGATGGTGAAGTTCCTGGCAGAATAATAGAATCCATTCAAGTAGTTAAAGGTGTAATTCAAATCGCCTATCCTGTCCGACCATTGAAAGGCGAAGGTTGAATTTTCAAATTTCTGGGCCGGAAAATAGATCTGCTGGTCTACCCCTGCCTGCGCCTTCCTCCAGTCCTCGTAGCGTATATAGGAATAGGTAGTAAATGGCGCGTACAAAGGAGCGGATGTTGACTGTTCAAAATCAGGTATAACTAAAAACTGCAGGTTGGAATTAAGTTTAGGCGCGTAGTTAATATTGGCCATCCATAGCGGAATGCGCAGGTCCTCAAAATCCTGCAGCCAGTATTCAGTAAGGTCAAAGGGATTAACCCTGTCTAAAACAGCCACGCCGTCTGCCTGGCCCCAGGCTACCTGCTGTTTACCTAGCCTCAAAAACCAGGAATCCCTGTTATAATCCAGATAGCAGTCCCTTAGCCAATCTGTGCGCTGCACATGGCCCGCAGCATCCTGGCCTTGGTCATATTTATCCCGCCAGTCAAAGGCTGCGTCATACCAGTATCTCATCTTAGTAAAAAAAACCAATTCATCATCCTTGATTTTATATTCTCCTGCTAACTGGATGATGTTTTTAAACTTGGTCAAATCGCTGTTTAAGCTCTCCGCACGCAGAGATAGCTCATTCTTGAGGTAACCGCTCAAGGTGAATCTGTCTCCTGCGAAGGCAGGGCTAAAGCATAAAAGCAACGCTACAATCAATACAAGCTTTTTCATCTGCTGCCTCCTTTTTACCATCTGGACTGCATCAGGGACCTCTCGCTAAAGAGATCCTCTTTCAAGCCCTGGTCATATTTTATATTATCGTTGGTGATTACCGTGCGGTGCCCGGTCCTTAAATCTTTAACCTCAAGCAGTGTCTGCGTAGGGTATGCCTTATTGTTCACATTAAATATCTCAAAGTTCTTAAATATGGTCTGATAGATGCGGCCTGTTACATCATACTTCTCCTCGTAGATGCCGCCGCCGGTAGACTTATCTACCCAGAGCATCCTCTTGGAATAATACCAGGGTGATTTCTTAGGCCTTGCCTCGATTACAAAACACGGCACACCCGCAAAGTATGTCTTTTTATTGAACTCGCAGGTATAGCCTTTAAAATTCTCACTCCCCTTTAATACATAGGTTTCATCTTCGAACTTACGGGTAAGTATATCCTCAACCGTAAAATCAGAACCCAGGAATGAGTCATCAGAGTTAGAAGCTGAAATTTTTCTGATCTTCTTTAAAGAAGGAATCCACAGCCAAGAATCAGGCTGCTTGGCGGGGTTCATATAAGTCCAGGTAAGCGTGCCCATGCCTCTGACCTGAGGGGTAGTAAAGATAACTAGATCTTTATAAGCGATGTCGTCTGACTTTCTGCCTAAGGTAATCCTGGTCCTGGAAGTTGCCTTCTCGCGCACACCACCGGCCTTATCCACGAAATAAGACTTGCCCAGCATCTTAACATCGTGCGCAAACCTGGTATATTTCACAAAGTACTCGATCTGCATAATCTCATCCGCGCTCATCCCGTCTTTGGGCGTGTAGACCTGGAAGTATTCCAGGCCTGCGGCAAGACAATAGCCAGGGATAAGAGCTAAGGCTGCCAAGAGCAAAAACAGTTTTTTCATTTCAACCTCCTTAATGATCCCGCCGTATTCTTGCATTCTAAAAGAATGCAAGAGGCGGGAGAATTAACCCCCGCGCCTTCTCCTGCTTCGTTTTATGAAGCAGGAGAGCGGGGGTATTTTTACTTATTGAGAAACTTCGGTTTCACCGTCATTATCATCGAGGGCAAGACGATAAGCGTGCCTATGGCATTAAAAAAGATAAAGAATCCCAGGAGCGCGCCTAACCTTGCCTGCATAAGGATACTGGAGAACATCCAGGTAGCTATGCCGATGGTCAGTGTAAGCCCGGTAAAAAACACCGCTTTTCCTGACGTAGACATAGCCTCAACCACTGCCTCTTTTAATGTCCCGCCTCCTTCCCTTAAAACATCCTTGATACGCGATACGATATATATCCCAAAATCGTCTCCGAAACCAATCCCTAGGGCAACCATGGGGATCATCTCTGCGGTAAGCCCGACCTTCATAAACCCGAGTATCCCGAAAACCAGGAAAGTGCGAAAGACCAGCGGTATGATTAAAAGCCACCCAGAAACTAAAGAACCATAAGCAAAGACAAGGCAGACAAAAACTAAAAACGAGGTCTGCAGGGAATTTACCGGAAGCATGGTCACCACTATCTGATTTACCGCAGCCAGCATCCCGATATTTCCTCCGGCGTAAGAAAAATCCAGGTCCTCAGCTCTATGGTTCTCCTTAATCCACTGGTCGGTCTTCTTTATTACCTGGTTTATGGTTTCGCTCTTGTGGTCCGCGAGGTCAACCTTGATATTGGCATATTGATAGCTTTGATTGACTACGGGGTCAAAGTCCCCCGGAAAGCCGGTTAAGGAATACAAAAAGAGGAACTCCGCGATAGTCTTGTCGTTATCCGGTATACGGTATTCCTTTCTATCGCCGGAAAACATCACCATATTCATCCCTTTTACATATTCCACTAATGAAAGGCTGCGGCCTACTCCCTTAACCTCCTTTTCTAAATAGCGCTGCAGGCTATCCATCTCTTTAAGATTGGCGCTGCTAAGCATGGCATCCTGGGACTTGCCCTCTACGAAGATATAATAGGGGTCAGTAGCAGAGAACTCCTCGGCTATGAATTTCTCCGCCTGGTTATAGGGGCTCCAGGGGTAAAGCAGCGAGGTGCCCGGCCTTTTGTCTCCTACTACCAGCTGAGCCGCGCCAAACATAGCAATCAAAGTCAGCATAAAAAAGGTAATAATAACTGCCCAGCGTGATTTTCTATTTACGGAGAGTTTGGCAAAATATCCCAAGATCTTATTGGTGAGCGAGCTCCTCTCTTCTTTGATTACTTCAAGGCGCCTGGGCGGCTTCAAATAAGAAAGCAGGCTGGGCACTAAAATAACCGTCGTAAAAAAGATACTTAATACCCCAAAACCGATAGTAATCGCCAGGCTCCTGACCATACCCAGGGGGACTGTAAATAAAGTAAGCGGGCCTATGCCGTCGGTGAGTAATCCGGTAAATGCGGGAACAAACAAAGAGCGGGTAATCTGGATAGCGGCGGCTTTGGAATTGCGTTTCTCTCTGCTCATATATTCGTAATAGCGCTTGATGAACTGCACGGAGTGGCTCACGCCAAGCGCAAAAACCAGAAATGGCGCGAGCACCGTAGAAGGAGTAAGTTTATAGCCAAAGAGCGCGGTCAGGCCTAAACCCCATAGTGTAGCCATAGAAGCAGAGATTAGGGGTAAAATTACCCCGCGTTTAGATTTAAAGGCATAGAATAAAGCTAAGGACATCGCCAAAAGCGTCAGAAGAAAAAGCCTGCTGATGCGCGGCAGATAGAAATCAAGCCAGCCCTGCAATACCGGCTGGCCTGAGATATAAATAGCGTGATTTTCGTCTTCGTATTGTTTTTTAAGCCCCTGCAGCACGTCAAAGATCTTCCTGGAAGAAACATTAGACTCAAAGTCAGCCTGTATCAGCGTGGACTTAAAATCTTTGGAGACCAGCGGCCCATAGGCCAGGGGTGTTTTTAAGATCTTTTCCTTAAGCCTATTTATCTCATCAGGGGTTTTGGGAGGGTCGTGCATCATCCACTCGCTGACAAACCCTTCCTGGTCAGCCTCTACATATTTGATCTTCCTGGCGGAGAGAGATACTACCCTGCCGGCATTTATCCCTTCGGTTAGATAAAGAAGGTTAGTGATCTGCCAGATTTTTTCCGTAGTAACAGTATTCAGGATGGTCCCGTTCTTAACCGCTATGGCAATAGAGACCTGGTTTAGCCCGCCAAAAACCTCATTAAGCCGATTTTGAATCTTAAGGTAAGGGTGCTTTAAAGGATAGAAATCTCCGATATTAGTCTTAAAAGAAAGGCCTTTGAGCTGATAGCCGAAGAATAGGCTGGTGATAAAGCAGAGTGCCAGGAACCCGTAGCGGTAACGGATTAAACCATGGCTGAACCAGGCAACAAACTTATTCATTTATTTTCTCTCCCCTCAATATCTCCTTATCCACTTTCCCGCTTCTGGTCTTGGGAAGAGACTGCCTGAATTCAAAATAATGCGGTATCTTAAAATGCGCCAGATGCTGGCGCAAGAAATAACGCAGCTCCTCTTCTGATAAGAGAGAGCCTTCCTTCAAAACCACGAATGCCTTAGGCACCTCGCCTCTTAATCCGTCTGACACGCCCACAACTGCCGCCTCAAGGATCCGCGGCTCTTTATAAATAACCGACTCTATCTCCGGCTCAAAGACGATCTCTCCCCCCACCTTGATCATCTCTTTTTTTCTGCCTACAATGTAAAGATATTCTTCGGCGTCAAACTTACCCAGGTCTCCGGTGTGAAACCAGCCGTTACGCATTGCCTGGGCAGTTGCCTCAGGGTCTTTATAGTAGCCGTCGCTAACCACCCAGCTGCGCACCACTACTTCCCCCACGCCTCCTTGGGCTACTTCTTTATCTTCTTCGTCAAATATCTTTATCTCGATCCAGGGAGCGGGCTTGCCTATACTTTCTATCTTTGTAGAGCCCATGGGTAAAACCGAGGTAGGGGCATTGGTTTCAGTCAGGCCCCAGCCATTCAGAAAATGCGCCTTAGGGCAATACTGATGGAACCTGCGTAAGGCATCTGGGGCGCTGGAGGCCCCGAAAGAAACCAGCCAACGCAGGCTAGAGAGGTCATAGGTTTCAAACTCCTTTAGCTGCAGGATAGCGTAATACATGGAGGGGACCAGCCAAAAACAACTCACCTTATAGTTTTGGATATTTTCCAGAAACTCCTTGGGAATAAAACGCTCCATAAGGACTACGGTCACGCCATGGTAAATATTATTTTGCAGGTAAACCAACCCCCCCAGATGGGATAAAGGAACCGCGCAGAGCGTGGTATCTTTTTGGCTTAAATCTACGAAATGCGCCATAGACTTAGGGGGCGCTTCTAACTGCAGGTAGCTTACAAGTACGCCCTTCGGCCTTCCGGTAGTGCCGGAGGTATAAAAAATAATGGCGTAGTCTTTATCCTGGATTTCAACCTGGGGCTTGCGGGCTGAGCCTTCGCTTAACAGCTTCTCTAAAGAAAGGCAGGGCCCTGCGTCATCTACACAGACAATAATCTTTTTTAATTCTGGGCACCTAGTTTTAAGAGCTTCTAGATTTAGGCTCGGCTTTGGCTTGGTAATCAGGATTTTAGCTTCGGAATGCAGGAGGCAGGATACTAACTCATCTTCGGTAAGCATAAAGTCAAGAGGCACAGCAGTGGCTCCTGCGCACCAGCTCGCCAGATAACTATAGGCATACTCAGGAGAGTTTGGAAGGTATATGGCTAACCTCTCCGACTTTAGAAGCCCCAGGCCCATAAGTTGATTGGCCAGCTTAAAAGAAGAGTCTTTTAATTGACGGAAGGTTATATTTTTCCCTTTAAAAATAAGGCTGGGCTTATCCGGAGTATTTTTTACCCTGACCTCTAAGATATCGGCAATATTCATATATAGTAAAATTTTACTATTTAAATTTCACCATATTATAACGAAAATCTTTTGGTTTTGTCAAGCAAAAAAACGGGGGGCGAGGGAAGGATTATTTGAGTTTTTCTGAGATATGATAAAGCAGCCCCTCTGCGATATGGGGCTTGGGGATTAGATATTTTCTGGCTGAAACAGCTACAGTTACCTCTTTATCAAAAATACGGGAAATCTTAATTATTACTTCAATACTGTGAATCTTTCCTTTAATAACGCCTCTCCTATCGTCATGCTTAACTATATCTCCTACTTCATCCAGCGCCTCTAAGCTGACTGTAAAGGCCTTTTGGGTATCTGTTGGAAAGCCTGCCTTTGCCCCGTCTCTACCGGTCAACACCGCTGCCACCCCCACAGGAGGAAGCAATTGTGCGCCAGTAAGACTCACCAAACCATAAATAGCCGCGCCTTTTAAGGCAGTCGGCCTTAAAGAATCGGCAAGCATAAGGGTCAAGAGCTGCTTAAGGCCGGATATATTTTTATAGGCCTTATTGATATTGACCTCATAGGCCTGAATAATGGGCTTGCCTCCGGAGCTGAAGTCTTTATACACGATCCTTCCTAACTTAAGCTTGAATAATTCTATATGTAATGGCCAGGCCTTGGCTTCTTGTTCTTTTTGCGAGGTTTGCGCTGCCGCCTTTTTATCTCCTGTTTTCAGCTCCTGGAGGTTGAGCTTACCGCCAGCCTCCCTGGAAAGAATAACCTCCCTTAAATCAAGTTCAGCCCAGGGTAGATGCAGCTCCTTTTTCAGAAATGCGGAAAGGTCGTATTCGGCCTTTATGCTCGGCATAACCAGCATTACCTCCTTAGGAAACCCATCCGGATTGTATATTTTTAAGCCTTTTATTTCTATAACGCTATTTAGAATATCCCAGGAGAAGCCTTCTAATTGAATAGGCACTCCGATGGCCTTAGATAAACCGGCATTCACTATTGATTTAACCAGGCGGTCTTTTAAGAAAAACAGGGAAAGAAAGGTTACGACAAAGATGGCTAGAAAAACAAGTAGCAGCTTTTTAATGACTCTTATCGGCATCAGGTCATCTCTTCCAGCGGCAGGAGAAAGGCCTTTACGCCCTCATGGCCCAGCTTTTTCCTTAGTTCTTTTACGCAGGCTAAGATCTGCTGCGCCTGTTTCTCATCGCAGGCCACATACAAGATATTGTTTCTGCCCGGCCAGATATCATTGCCTAAATGCGTACCGGAACCCTCGCCCCGGCCATACACAGCGTTAGCCTTCGTGTAGTTCTTTACGGCGCACCCTCCCAGAACCGCCATAACATCCAAATCCAGGGCTTCATTATAAACGATCATTACCATCTTAAGCATTTATTTCTCCGTTATGCTCGAGCTTTTGGTTTTATGGATTTACGGTGGAAGACCGCATACAGGGTCGGCACAAAAAGCATAGTAATCAGCGTTGATACCGTTAATCCGCCAAACATGGTGATGCCCAAAGGCCGCCAGGTCTCAGAACCCACCCCGCTTGATATGGCCAGGGGAAGCAATCCCGCCAGCGTGGTAATAGTAGTCATAAGCACCGGACGCAGCCTGTCTTTCCCGGCATTGGTTACTGCTTCATGCATGGATTGTCCGCGCGCACGCAGGATAATGATATAGCTGATTAAAACAATGGCGTTATTCACCACGATGCCTATAAGCATGATCGCGCCCAGGTAACTTACGATATTTAATGTAGTATGAGTTATAAGAAATCCCAGGATTACCCCGATAAAGGTAAAGGGTATGGCGAACATGATGATAAAAGGGTCTAGGAGCGACTCAAACTGCGCCGCCATAATCATATATACCAGAATAATTCCCAGCATCAATAAGAGCGCTAGGTCTCTAAATGCCTTTTTTTGTTCTTCTGCCTCTCCTCCTATATTAAGCATTATATTCGAAGGAAAGACCATATTTTTTATTTCCCTTTTGATATCTTCTACTACCTTGCCCGAAGAACGCTTATAGGTATTACACTCTAACCTAACTACCCGCTCGCGGTTCTGGCGCTCAATTACCCTAGGGCCTGCCGCTTCATAAATACTGGCTATATTAGAGAGTCTTACCTGGCTCCTGGTAACAGGAGAGACTATAAATAAGTTCTCAATGTCTTCTATCTTCTCGCGTGAAGACTCCTGGAGCCTTAGATAAATATCATAGGTCTCTCCTTTTTCGCGGTATTTAGAGGCAACGGAACCCTGGATATAGGCCTTAAGACTGCTGGCGATGATATTCATGCTTAAGCCAAGACTGGCTGCTTTTTCCCTGTTAATAGCTATCCTTAATTCAGGTAGTCGCAATTCCCTGGAAATAGAGACATCGACTGTCCCCGGGATTTTTTCAATAACCCCCTTCATCTTTTGCGCAAGCGCATCCGTCTCTTCAAAAGAGTTACCTACAATCTCAACCTGCACTGCCTTTCCGCCCATGCCGGTGATCATACGGCCAATAGGACTACCGGTTTGGATATCGATCTTTAATACTCCGGGTATCTGCTTGATCTTATTACGCAAGGCCTGCGCCACATCCCAAACCGAACGCTTACGCTCTGTTTTAGACACAAGCTTTGCTCCGACAGTAATAATATTTTCACCGGAGGTCTGGCCCATAGCCCTGGACCTGCCCTGGACCTGCCCGGTGCGGGCATAATAGAATTGTGCCTCCGGAACCCCTGCCTTAAGCAGCTCCTCAATCCTCCTTGCAACCTTGTCAGTTTCTTCAAAACGGGTACCTAAAGGCATCTCTATGGTCAAGCGTACGTCTCCCGTATCTTCTTCCGGAGCAAATTCGTTTTCTACAAAGGGAAGCACGAGCATAGCGGCAAAAAAAACTGCGGCAAAACCGACGAGCACCAGCTTCTTATGATGCAAGCAGAATCCCAGGGTGCGCGCATAAAAGGCCTCCCAGGATTTAAACATATTTTCAGAAAGATTATAGAATTTAGAAAACAGTTTTGACTTCTTTTCCGTAGTATAGGCGGCCTTCATCCACTGAGAACAGAGCATCGGGCTAAAGGTTGCTGCGGTAAATAACGAGCCTAAAAGCGTGACTGTGACGATCACGGCCAGCTCGCTAAAGAAGATCCCGATTACTCCGGGTATAAAAAACATCGGCAAGAATACCGCAACCGTAGTGAAGGTAGACGCCGCAATTGCTAAAAATATCTCCTGCGTCCCGAAAATCGCCGCCTCTGTCGGACGGACCCCCCTCTCTAGTTTACGGTATATGTTATCCGCTACTACTATTGCGTTATCCACTACCATACCGCAGGCAATCGCCAGAGAAGAAAGGCTGATCGCGTTTATTGTGCGGCCGCTTAGGAAAAGATAGATAAAAGCAATGAGCAGAGAAAATGGTATAGTCAGGACAATGATCAGGCTAGGTAAAAATTGCCGCAGGAAAAACCATACTACCAGTACTACCAATATAATGCCTAGATATACCGAGGATTTAAGAGAATTTAGCGAATCAAGGATATCCTGGGAGCTATCAAAGATGGTATGCATCTTAACATCTGTAGGCAATACCCTCTCCAGTTCTTTTAGTTTTTTCTTGATTAACCTAGCCACTTCCACAGTATTGGTATCAGTCTGTTTTTGAATCATCAATAGCAAGCCCTGGTTTTGGTTTATGCGTACATTAAGCGTGGTTTCTTTAAAGCCATCCTCTACCCTGGCCACATCTTTTAAATATACTACCTTGCCCTGGCGCTTACCCAGAATAACCGACTTAATCTCGTCGGGAGCTGCGAATTCTCCCGGTAGACGAAGCAGATAGTTTGTCAACCCGCTCTTTAGCTCACCCACCGGCTGAGAGACATTCTCCTGCTTAATGGCATTTTGGATATCCAATATAGAAAAATCATAACCTTCCAAGCGCTGCCTCTCCAGCCAAACATTAACCTGCCGCTCCATCCCTCCGATAAGTTCAACTGTGCCTACCCCGGGCAGCTGACGCAGGGCATCCCCTACCTTCTTGTCGACAAGGTCATACAGACCGGGGTAAGATTCTTTTGCGGTAATCCCCAAAAAGAGTATGGGGATATTGGCGGTATTGAATTTAAAGATAAACGGGTTATCCATCTCATCGGGTATATCCGGTAAGGACCTCTTGGCTAGCTCAATGCGGTCGCGTATGTCATTTGTAGCAGCATCCAGATTCGTCCCCCATATAAATTTAAGAGAGATGGAGGAAGCCCCTTCATAGGAACGCGAAGTGATCTTCTCAATCCCAGGCGCAGTAGCCAGCTGGTTCTCCAGCGGCTCAGTAACCTTGGCCTCTACATCCTCCGGGCTTGCGCCCGGATAAATAGAGACTACGGTAATAACCGGCGGTTCAATCTTAGGCATGCTATCAATACCGATACGCGTAAGGCTGTACATCGCAATAATAATGATGGATGAAAATATCATTAAATTGGTGACTGGTTTTTTAACGCCGAATTCCGGTAGCCTCATTCCCGGCCTCCCTGGCTATCACCTATCTCAACGGCCACCTGAGCATTTTCATAAAGCCGCTGCTGGCCCATGATCACCACCAGATCCCCTGCCCCTAACCCCTGTGTTACTTCATAGAAAGGCCCGTCATGTATACCCAACTCAATTTTGCGTATCGCAGCTTTATTATTCTGGATCAAATACACGTATGCATCAGGGGCTTTGCCTATAATTGCCTCTTTTAAAATAACCGGTACCCCAATGCGTTTTTCTAATGCCAGCGAGACCTTGGCAAACATCCCTGATTTTAAATGATACTGCGGGTTATCGATAGTTATCTCGACCGGAGCTGCGCGGTTTTCTAAATTTAACACCGGGCTGATCTTGGTAACCCTGCCTAAAAAACTTTCTTGCGCATAGGAATCTACTTCTATATTTGCCTCTTGGCCCAGGTATATCTTGGCTAGATAAATCTCCGGGATATCGAGATTAATCTTTACCTTATCCATCTTCACTACCAAGGCTATGGGGGTCTGCGGGGTAACATTGGTGCCTATACCCACGTAAATCCTGCCCACCACCCCTGAAACAGGGCTCTCTACCGGGGCCTTCTGGAATTTTAACCCTACCTCGTCGCGGTCAATGTAGGCGACTACATCGCCTTTATCGACTGCGGCCCCTTCTTCCTTAATCTTCTCAATAATCTTACCGCTCACTTTAGGATATGCCTTCACCTCATCCTGGGCCTTGATATCACCCGCGTATTCTAAGGTCTGGTTGAGTTCGCGAAGCCCTACCTTAATCACTTTAACCGGAATCGCTTCACTGGCCGCGCCCTTCTTAGCCTGTTGCTGTTGACAACCGAATAACATAAAGATTGAAGTTAATAAAATAAGCGTGCGCATCAAAAACCTCCTGTTGCCTTATCGAAACTCGCCTTTGCCAGCATATAATCATAGATCGCCTGCTTTCTATTAAAGGCGGAGATTTCGTACTTTAAATTAGCGTCATTCATCCCCAAGAGGCTAATAATCCCCTGGTTATATTTTTCCCTTGCCCCCGAAAGATTATCCGCGTAAACCTTCAGGTCGGTTTCGCTCGCCTGGAGCTTAGCAATGGCGTCTTTTAAAGAAAGATAGGCCTCCTTTAATTCCAGGGCAATATCGCCTCTGACCTTCTGCTCGGTTAATTCTGTCTCTTTTAAATCTGCCAGCGCCTGCTCTACCTTGCTTCTGGTAGCCCAGCCGTCAAATATTGGCCAGGAAAAGACCAGGCCAATCACATTATAATCATTCCAGTTGCGGTTGGTGGAAGAACTGGCGTGCGAACGGCTATAGTAATCCCAAGAGGCATAGATGCTCGGCCGGGTATCGGCCTTGGCGATCTGGACTGCCCTTTTATCTGCTTTAAGCTGGGCCTCATATTGTTTTATCTCAGGCCTGGCCTGCATACTCTTTAAAAACGCCTGGTCATAGGCGATATCGCTTGCCAGGTAGTTAAATTGAACTGCGGGTTTTATTTTAGCGTCCTTATCCAAATATAATAAGTTATTTAGCAGGGACCCTGCTGCCTCTGCCTGATTGACCGATGATTCGCTAGCCTGTTTCACAACGGCTAGCGAATTTTCCATATTCAGGACTTCGGATTCCGAAACCTCTCCATTTTTATAGCGTTCTTTAATAGAAGATAGGTGCCCTTGGGTATTATCTACTATATCTTTATTAAGAGTAGACAAATCTTGGGATAATAACAGGGTATAGAAAGCCTTATATACGCTTAAACCCAATTCTAATTTTGTTTTATCCAAAAGCGCTTGCGTTACCTCTTTTTTATGCTTGCCCTGCTCTATTGTATTTATAGTTTTTGCGCCTTTGTAGATATATTGTTTTAAGGTTGCCTGGGCAGTAGTTTGCGTGAGGTCTTTAGAATAAAGTCCTCGCGTATCTGTTAGGCTTGCGGTAAAATTTAGGCTCGGTAAAAGCGCAGCATTACTCTCGGCAATCTGGGCCTTGGCCCTCCTTACATCCTCTGTTTTTAGCAATACGTCGCGGTTGTCGCGCATGGCTATACTCAAGGCTTCATCTAACGTCAAAGGAATCTCCTGGGCAGCTGCCGGCAGAAGCCCAATAAAAAAAATAAGCACCATTAATACTGCTGAGCGCCTCATTACTTTTTGCCTTTATCCTCTGTAATAATTTCCTTTATATGCAGCAAAACGTTCAAATACTCCTGACGCTCCCGGTGGGTTATTTTTCCAAAGATATCCATAATCATCTTGCGCCTGCTCTGATATATCTTCTTAACTATCTCAGTACCTTTAGGGGTCAGCTGCACTTTAACGATACGCCGGTCATTAGGATTTAAAACTCTGGCCGCATAGCCGTAATTAACCAGCCTCTCAACAAGCCCGGTCATCGCAGCTGTGCTCACCTGCATAAAGCGAGCTAAATCAGTCATGCGTGCTGCGCTGTATCGCTGCAGGAAGTCCAGGATGAGGAACTGAGAAAGGGTGATCTTTCCGCTACGCAGCTCATCTACCTGCCTGTGGGTGAACTCCCGCATCACCACCGGCATCACTTCATGCAATTTATCCGCAAAGTCAACCAGAGAAACCGACATTATATTTAATCTCCCTAATATTCAATATACTTAATTATTAATATAATTAAGTATATCCTGCGTAAAAGCAAATGTCAAGCCTCTTTTCTAACTTAAAGGGTTTTGATCAGCGAGGAAAGAAACCTGGATTCTGCCTCTATCATCTGCAGGTCGTGCTCCAGGATGCGTACCAAAGAAAAAGACCTTTTTGCTCTTAACGAGGTTATAGTCTTGGCAAGTGTAGCAGAGAGGGTTTTTAGGACTTGGGTGCGCGCGCGTAATCTGCGCTTGGCGATCGCAGGCTTTATATATTCTAAAAAATAAAGGCTTGAGTCCAGGCTGAACTGCGGCCGGTTAAAATTAAGGAAACTTTTATTGAGGAGCTCCTGGAAATGATTTTGGCCTTTAGGGGTGAGGGCGTAGACAAAACGCTTGGGTCTTCTGCCTTCTTTACTTGCATGTTTTTCTACCAGGCCTTTTTTCTCTAATATCCTTAAAGGGTAATATACGGACTTTAGATCTATCCCCGCAAATAAAGAGAGTATATCCTTAATCTTCTTTTTTATCTCATAACCATGCTTGGGGCTCTCTTTCAATAACCCCAGGAGCACTAATTCGTTTCCGATCATTCCTGCACCACGCCCATGCTTCTAAACTTTTTATATCTTGATTCCAGGAGCTCTTCTTTTTTAAGGGCCTTCAAGCCTTTAAGATGTTTTTGTATTGCGGTTTTAAGAGTTGCGGACATCTGCTGCGGGTCATGATGAGCCCCGCCCAATGGCTCAGGGATTACCTCGTCAATTATGCCCATCTTTAACAGGTCTGCGGCTGTCAATTTCAATACTTCAGCAGCATCAGGGGCGCGAGAACCGTCTTTCCATAATATTGCGGCGCAACCTTCCGGAGAGATGACAGAGTAATACGCATTCTCTAAAACACAGACCCTGTCAGCCACTCCTATCCCCAGGGCTCCGCCTGATCCTCCTTCGCCTATTACTATGGCTACGATTGGGACTGTGATGCTAACCATCTCCCTCAAATTAAGGGCGATCGCCTGAGCCTGGCCGCGCTCCTCTGCGCCTATCCCCGGATAGGCCCCTGGGGTATCGATAAATATCACTATAGGAAAATCAAACTTTTCAGCCATTTGCATAAAGCGCAAGGCCTTACGGTAGCCCTCTGGATGCGCACAGCCAAAGTTACGCTTCAGGTTTTCTTTGGTATCCCTTCCTTTCTGGTGGCCGATAACCAGGACTTTCTGGTCATCTATCCTTGCAAGACCAGCAATCAGGGCCTTATCGTCAGCAAAGCCCCTATCTCCGTGCAGCTCCAGGAAATCTTTCATGATTACGCCGACATAATCAAGGGTGTATGGCCTCTTGGGGTGGCGGGCGATCTGTACCCTCTGCCAGGCAGTCAAATTACCGTAGGTGTCTTTCTTCAGGTGCTCGAGCTTTTCTTCCAGGCGCCTTACCTCAGAGGAAAGATCTATCTTTTTCTCGGAGATAAATGACCTCAGCTCCTGAATCTTCTTTTCTAACTCTGTAACCGGTTTTTCAAAATCTAGTCCGTTCATCTAATCTATCACAATAACCTCTGTGCCCTCCGGGACTATAGCATATAACTCTTCGACTTCCGGGTTTGACATGCGCACGCAGCCCTGAGTAGCTTGTTTGCCTAAATTTTGCGGCTCGGTAGTCCCGTGGATGCCGTAACCAGCAAGATTAAGCCCCAGCCAGCGCGAGCCTAGTATGTTCTGGGGACTCCCCGAAGCAACTACTGCCCCTGCCTTAAACCAGGTAGGATTCGGAAGCTTGTTGACGATTTTAAAAGTACCTATTGGCGTAGAGTTATTGGCACCGGTTGATACGATATAGCTCTTGATAATCTCTTCGTCGCTCTTTAAGATAAGGATATTCTGCGATTTATCTACCAGTATGCTAAAAGGGGCATTGTAGACCTTTATCTTTCTTCCTGCAAAGATTTTTTCTCCGGAGATATTATTGCTTTTCATAATTAACTCCGGGGTAGTTTTAAACTCCTTGGCTATCTTGGCCAGGCTATCTCCGGGCTTAATGGTATAGACGATACACTTGGCCGTGACTACGGGAGAAAAGAGTATCTTTATGTTTAAATCTTCTGCCTTCTTCTGCCAGCTCATCACATCTTTAGAGCCGGGAAAGTCATTAGTAAGCTTTTGATAAATAACCTTTGCCTCAATCAGGTTACCGTCTGCTTCAAGCTCAACGGCCTTACTCATAAGCGCAGATACGGAAACTCCTCCAGCGGATTTTAACTGCATAGGCAGCTTTATCTTTTTGGCATTGAATACGTAAAAAGCAACCAGCAGTATTGCAATAATTACGGCAATGATAGATATTAATTTCTTACTCACTCTTCCCCCTTTTTATCTTGCTATTAAAGCGATAGTTATGCCTAATAAAAAACCTACTATTACCTCGATAGGGGTATGGCCGATAAGCTCGCGCAGCCTACCCTCGTGCATCTTCCCCTTCCAATAGATATCATCCATTATCTTATTTAGGATCCTGGCCTGCCGGCCGCTTGAACGCCGCACGCCCTGCGCATCAAACATAACTACAATGGCAAAGGAAGCAGCCAGGGCAAAATAAACACTGCCGAAGCCATAATCCATGCCTATCGCAGTAGCAAGACAGGAGGCACCCGCAGCGTGGCTTGAAGGCATCCCACCGGTTCCCACAAACCAACGGAAATCAAACCTCTTCTGATTTATAATTCCGATGCTGACTTTAATACTCTGGGCGATTACCCAGGCAGAGAGCGTAGTCATGAAGATCTTGTTTTTTATTATATCGATTAATATATTATCCATTATTCTTTTAGGGGAAGAGATTTTACTTCTATCTTGACCTTAGTAGGATAAGTAGGCTTGCCGTTCTTAAGCAGGAAACCGCGATTACCCTCAAGGACTTTTTCTCGAACCGCCTCTTTGTAGCTTATCTCTGAGCTGACCTTGCGCATCTGCTTCTTTAGTTCCCGTATTGCCTTCTTTAATTCCGCGATAGAACTCAACCGCATGGCCAGCGCATCCTTCTCCTGCGAGACTTGGCTTAATTTAGAGGTCAGATTGACATTCTCCTCACTTACCGCCATATTCTCCGCCTTCAAAACAGAGACCTCTGCTTTAAGGTCTTCAAAAATCTTCTGGGTATAGGCAATGTCAGCGCTAAGCTGATAGATCTTATCCTGGGCAGCCTTTATATTCTCTTTAAGGCCTGCGTTCTCCTGGGCTATCTCTAGGTTTAGCTGCTTTTCTTTCTCTAGCCCCTGCAGAATCTCCTGCTTCTGGACCTCCAAGGCCGCTACCTGCTCTTTTATCTGGTTTAGGGTGTTAGAAAGTTCGTATTTCTCTTTTAAGGTATAAAAATACTTAAAGAGGCTAAAGCAAGTCACTCCCGCCAAAAGGGCGATTAAGATAATCTGGGAATATTTCTTACGTGTCTTTTCCATATCCTTTGGGAACCTCTAGCTATTCCTTTTTTATCTCGTTGATAATTTTGATAAGCAGGTCGGCAATATTCGCGATAAGATAGAAGAAGAAAAAAAGAAGACATACATAGCTAGCACAAGTCCGCCCATCCAGCGGGGATTTCCAGGGACCAGTCCGAGCATCACCGAAACTCCTCCTATAAGGCCAAGGGACAAAAAGACCCAGGCTGCTATCTTTACCACTAAGCTGGATATCTTTAAAAACCCCAAATGCTCGCGCATAATAACTCCTTCTTAATAAAGATGTTCATAAATTAGCATAAAATTGTTTACGGGGCAAGAGGAATCTTAGAGCTTAATCCCTATCCTTAGCTCTATATACATTCCATCCTTAATATTAACCTTACCCAGGCTGTCTTTATATTTAATAGTGCGGTTAAATACCCCTCCCAGCGAAAAACAGCTCTCTATATTAGGCCGGGGAGTGAATTTTGCCCCTAAGCCTAGGCGGTTCTCTTTATAGAGCAGTACCGTATTCTTAGCATCGCCCTTATCTACCTCGAATTCACTGCTTGCCGCTCCCCCTTCTATAAAAAGAGCGAGTTTCTCATTCAGGGAATAATTTATATTCGGCCGTTTAGGTATGATATTAAAGCTGAGTTTTCCGTTGGGTTTATAGATAAAGCCCAGGAGCGGCAGAACCTTTCTTTCGAAATCAGGATAGACTGCCAGGCCGGCCAAAAATGTCCATTGAGGATTGGGTAGATATATTAAAAACGAGCGTAGCGGGATACGAAAAGCAGAGGCAGGAAAATCCCAGTCATCCGCGTAGAAAGAAGGGCTTATCCCTAGGCGTAGATAGGTCTTATCAAATCTAAAGAAAGGGAGCGTAGTTTCTACGTCTGTAGTCAGCCCGATTAAGCGCGCCGGCAACTTAACAGCGGTAGTATTTTTAATCCCGATATACTGCGTACCCAGCGAGAATTTAACCGGCAACTTATCAAAGGCCTTATATTCGTAAGCGCACTCGCTCTCTGCCTGGGTAATCCCCACCTTACCGGAGATAGTCTCTGCTGAGCGTTCCGGGAGATATCTTATGTAGGACTCTGATTCTATCTGGGCATACGCTGCCGGCGCCAAAAACAATAGGATTAACCACAGCCAGCCCATATACTTCAAGCGCATGATGTCTCCTCCTTGCTTAAAGACCCAGGGCAGTCTTTACAAAATCGGTTATTCCGCCCTTGTCCTGTAATTTTATCTTGGTAAAACAAACCCCTAGACGGTATTCACCCTTCTCCTGCGCTACATTAGAGCGCACCTCTGCGATAATCTGCATAGGTCCATGAAAGGTAATATGGCCTTCTTTATCCATCTTAGAGAGGGTAAATTTTATAAAAAGCTCAGTCCCTAAGGGTATATTATAATCGTTCAGGAAGCCCATCCCGCCTTCACTCAAGTTAATCATGGTCGCCTCGATCTCTCGATCCCCTACCTGCATGCGCACAAAGATAGGCTCGTTGACGCGGTAGATTAGTATGATATTTAGATCCAGGCGCTGATATTTCCTTCTATCCTGCCCTGAGTATTTGCGGTACACTAGTTTCCTTCTTTTATATAAGGGCCGCTGGAAAACAGCAAAATAGCTGATTGTCCCCCGCCAGCCACGGAAGGTAGAACAATCTCTGCTCTCCAGCGGTAAGCCTTATTCCCTGGATATTTTTAATATCTTATACTTTAAGATCCCGGCAGGTATCTTTATTTCTACGCTTTCATTCTCCTTATGGTTCAACAGGCCTTGGCCTACAGGAGAAGTAACAGAGATTTTGTTCTGGGTATAATCAGCCTCTAATTCAGAAACTATCGTATACTCTAGCTCTTCTTCGGAGTCCAGGTCTAGGAGCTTGACCTTGGCACCTACCAGCACTTCATCGCTTGGCATATCGTCTTCTAGGATGCGCGCGTTGGCAAGTTTTTCCTGGAGTTCGAATATTCTTTTCTCATTCATCCCCTGCGCATCTTTAGCAGCATCGTATTCGGCGTTCTCGCTGATATCTCCGTGTGCCCTGGCCTCACCCACTGCCTTGGCCAGCTGCCTGCGCTTGGTAGTCTTAAGATACTCCAACTCTTCCGATAGCTTCTGATAACCCGCCTTGGTTAAATATACCTCGCCCACTACTCCTCCTGTTCTTTTGTCGAATTTAAAAGTTCCTGCTGAATCTGAATAAACATTGCATCTATTTTCTCTATCTTCTCTGCAAGCTCTTCTTCTCTTGCCTCGATCCTGAGCAGCCGCTCCTCCATCTCTGCAAATCTTCTGGCTACATATTCGCCAGCGCTCTCTAAAACTACCAGGTCTCCCTTCTTATATGTCTTTGTACCTACCGGCACAACCAGCTCAGTTGTGCGTCCGACTTTCATCTTCTCCATACCAGAAGGCAGGGCCTCTTCTTTCTTATCTTCCTGCGCCTGGGCTGATAAGTAAAAGGTAATAATAAATATAAGCGAGATTAAAATGAGCCTTTTTCCCACTCTCTAAAATTTATCCAGAATGCTAAATTTACCCGCTCCTAAAAATATAAGCGCCAGACATCCGCAGGCTATCACAAAGTTATACTCAAAGCCGCCTGACATGATAAAAAATCCCTTGGCTAGATGCACCTTAACTGCCGCCACTATAATAAAGATAAGCAAGGCAAGGCTGGCAGCCCTGGTGAATAAACCTGCGATCAGGCATAACCCACCGATAAAAGCAGTGTATGCTGCCAAGTAGGCCCATAATATTGCCGGAGAGAACCCCAGGCCGGAAAGCATCTTAGAGAACCCCTCTAGCCCTGAGCCTCCGAGCTTACCAAAAGCATGCTGTATCCCATGGGCAAAGAACATTATACCTAAACCAAGCCTGAGAATCAAGATGCCTAGATTTAACATCGGCCACCTCCTTTTAGTAATTCAGCTAATAGGCCAAATTTATTCTTAAAGCCTAAGGAACGGTAAATGCACATAGAGTAATGTAAGAATGTAGCAAGGAAACCCCTAACCTCAAAACCCATGACCCTGCCGCAGGAACGGTTATTAGCCATAGGTATGACATATCCTAAATCTAGCGGCCTGTATTTCTTAAGCGGCCGGCCCCTTATAGAGCTGTTGATATTATGCGCAGCCAATTCCCCCTCGGTTATGGCAAATTGCACTGCCATCCTTAAAAAATTATCTTTATAAGAAAAATTCGCTACATCTCCGGCTGCAAAGCAACCCTGGGCAAAAGAGAGATGTTCGTCTACCTTAATCCTGCCCTGAGTGGTTTTTTCTATATTTAAATTCTGGATAAAGCCCGGGGCCTTAACCCCGGCAGCCCAGATAAAGAGAGGTCTTTCTAAAATCTCTCCGGAGGATAAGCGGATGGAATCTTTCTCCGCGCTATCGATAAAAACTCCGCTCAATACTCGGATATTTAATTTGCTTAGGTTTTCCAATACATAATCCCGCATCCATGAAGGCAGGGGCCCTAGTATTTGCGGGGCACGCTCCACAATAATTATTTTTTTATCCATTCCCCTGCTATCAAAATACGCCCTCAGGCCGCAGGATATCTCTATGCCGGTATATCCGCCTCCGGCAACAAGGCAGGAGCCAAAATTTTTATTTTTAAGGGCAGCGGTTATTTCCTGCGCATTATGGGCATCATCGAGCTTAAGCGCGCGCTGCCTGATCATATCATTGCCATAGAAATTAGTCTCTGAGCCGCAGGCTAGCAACAGATAATCATAGCTTATCCTGTTATTAACAGTAGAGGCCTCCTTATTAGCCAGATTCAAGGCTAGCACCTCTTCGTTTATAAAACTGACTCCTCCTTTCTCCAGCCTATCTAAGGGCCAAACTAAAAAATCAGGGTTAATTCTTCGGCCAAACACATCAGGAAGCAGGGGTAGGAAATTAGAATAGCTGTTTTTATCGATTATTACCAGCTGCGCTTCTTTTTTTATGCGCTTCAATATCCTGCAAGCGGCAAGGCCGGCAAAGCCAGCCCCTATAATCAATATTTTTTTCATAGTAAAAGATCTGCTATCAGTAAGATACTTACAAAGATATGCGTAGCGATGGCTATTTTAGAAGATTCTACTAGCCTTATCTTTTCTTGAGTTTCCCTTAAAATAAATCCCGCCCGCAAAACCAGAGGTATAAACAAAAAGGAAAGATATGCCCAGCGGCTGAAATAACCTCGGTTAATATTTAAAGCTATAGTAAAAAATGCAGCAAAATTTATTAAAAGGTATATTAGGTATGAACGCTTTGGACCAAGCAGGGATACTAAATTATTTTTGCCGCACTTTTTATCTTGAGGATAATCCGGTATTTCATTGGCAAAGAGTATGCCGGAGACCAATAGCCCCATAGGTAGCGAAACCAAGAGGCTTTTTATATCAGGAAAGATCCCTGTCTGCAGAAAATACCCTCCCATAACCAGGGCCGGGCCAAAGAGGAGAAATATTACCAGCTCTCCTAAATAACGATAAGCCAGCTGCAGCGGTTTATGGGAATAGGCAATCCCTAGGAATATAATAATGCTGTAATAACCTGCGACCCTTAGGTCTTTTAGCAAAAAGGTTAAAATAAAAATGCAACCAGCGGATATAGCAAGGAATAATCCCCCCAGCAACAGGTAGAACCTTTCGCTAAAAATACCCTGCTGTATAAGTTTTGAGCCTCCAAAAAAACCGTAAAATTGCCTCTCCTGCCAATCTACGCCTGACTTTGAATCCGCGTAGTCATTTAAGAGGTTTGCGCTCAGGTGGGTAGAGATTGCTGAGGTTAAGCCTAAAAAGAAGATAGAAAAATGGAAGACATCTTTATTTATAAGGGACCCCAGGAGGAAAGGCAGCAGGCTTGCGCTTACAAAAGGAAGCCTGAGCGCCCTTACCAGATAAAAAGGAGGGCGTAGAATTCTCTCTTTAGCCGCTAGGGGTTCTTCTGACATAAGCTTATTATGTTTGTCTTAAAGCTGATTATATGTT
>Ga0194126_10002622_pt1 | contig 29138 bp, 28 predicted proteins | sample TA2KigC150mmetaG_FD_148641 | JGI IMG/M metagenome (GOLD analysis project Ga0194126, IMG submission 148641) | Freshwater microbial communities from Lake Tanganyika, Tanzania - TA2015035 Kigoma Deep Cast 150m | ecosystem: Environmental > Aquatic > Freshwater > Lake | place: Tanzania: Lake... | reverse complement strand
TAGTCGCGCAGCCGTCTTCGACAAGCCTCAATAATCACGTAGGGTGTTTCACGAGTTGTTTTGCGAAACACTTCTGCCACCACGATAGCGTCTTCATCTATATCGTGCTCTTTCAGGGCCATTATATATCACTTCTGATATAAACGCAATCGCTTCTTACAGTCTTGATCTCCGCCATCTCCAGGTCATTGCGCGCCTGCAACCGCAGCCACACCGCCGCGCTCGTGCCAAAGTAACGCGCCAGACACAGCGCCGTATCAGGATTATTGAGAGGATACCCATGCACGATCTGACTGATCCGCAGGGGCGAGATTCCGATATCTTTGGCGACCCGATATTGTGACAGCCCAAATGGCTGCATAAAATCCTCGAGCAGCACTTCGCCGGGATGAATCGGCGGTAATCTTTCTTCCATCTCAAGCAACCACATCATCAGGCGAGCAGTTGTTGCGCCACCCCCGTCACTGCCCGGCTCATCGCCGCGTCGTCGGGTAGCTCGACCAGCGGCCGGCCCTGGCCGTCGAATTCCACCAGCAGCGGGTCATAGGGCAGCACCGCCAGCAGCGGCACACCCATCGTTTCGGCTTTGGCCCTGAGCGCCGGCGTCAGCTCGCCGATCACCCGATTGACCACCAGGTAGGTGTTGCGGACGTTGATCTCCAGCTCCTTGCTCAGGCTGACCATGGACTCGGCCGCGGTCAGACCGCGCACGCTGGCATCGCTCACCAGCAGCAGATGATCCACATCGCGCGTGGTGCGCCGGCTCAGGTGTTCCATGCCGGCCTCGTTGTCCATCACCACGTAGTCATAGCCCGCGTTGATGCCGTCCATGATGCTGCGCAGCATATGATTGGCCGCGCAGTAGCAGCCCTGACCTTCCGGCCGCCCCATCGCCAGAAGGTCGAAATCATCGCCTTCCTCGATGGCCATGCGCACGGCATAGCTGAGCCAATCCTGCCGCGACTGTCCTGGCTGCCCTGCCCCGCGCGCATCCTCCCGGATGTCGCCGATCGTCTGCGTCAGCGGCAGGCCCAGCACCAGGTTCAGATTGCTGCTGGGGTCGGCGTCAATCGCCAGGATCTTCCCGCGTTCCTTCTGGACAAGATAGCGAATCAGCAGCCCCGAAAGGGTCGTCTTGCCTGTGCCGCCCTTACCCGCGACGGCGATGGTGATTGTCATGCAACACTCCCAAATGACGAGCCGTTCGTGCGTCAAACATCAGAAGTCAGACGTTCACAGCTGCCTCAGCGAAATCCAAACACATCGCACACATGACGTTTGACGTTTCACGTTCCACGTTCTAGAAACTGGCAGTCGGCCTCTTCAGATAGTTCACCAGCACGATCATATCCAACGTCTCGCCCTCTGGCGTCATGAACATGTCCTTCCAGGCGAACTGGCGCTCGAAACCCAGGCGCTCGAACGCATGGATGACCTGCGGCTGGGTCTCGGCGACCTCTGCGATGAGCTGGTGCAGGCCCAGTTTGCGCGCGATTTCTACCTGCGCGCGGATCATGGTTGTACCGATCCCCTGGCGACGATATTCCTTCAGCAGAAAGATGCGGATTTGGGCGACGTGACGGGTATAGCCCTTGCTCAAATGCAAGGTGGCATTGCCTACGATGCGGTCGCCGACCACGGCTACCAGCGGGAAGACGCTGGCATAGTCCGGCTTCTCGGCCCAGGCTGACACCACTTCGGGGCTGGCAATGTTGCTGCGAAAGTACTGCGTCTCGGATGCCGGCAAGCCGATGTAAAGGGCGACCAGGGCATCGCGATCCTTGGGCGTCAAGGGCCGCAGCAGCACCCGCAATCCATCCGGCAGGGTGATGAGGTGGCGATAGTTCGTGAGTTGCTCAACAGGCACAGGTGTGATAGCCATGGTCCCTCCTTTTCACCGCTTCAGGGCCGCCTTCACCGTCGGGAATTGTCCCAAATCCGTATGCGGCAGGAACATCGCGGACATGAACGCGTCGTAAAACGTGTTGTTAGCCGATAACTCCAGGTAGGTCATCTTGCGTGCGATGTCGTTCAGGTGTGCGCGTACATCGCGATGCAACAGCGCCATGTAGGCGCCTCGAATGGCTGTGTTGCCCAGGAACTTGAAGCGATCCCACGGCGAAGCGTCGCCCCCTTCCGAGGCCGCTTCGTGCGCCGGCGCGGGCAGATCCGGCAGCAGGCCGATCTGCACCGCCTTTTCCACGTTGATGTGCTGGCCGAAAGAGCCGCCGATCAGCATGTGGGATACATCTGCCAGGTCAACGCCGACGCTCTGCGCCATGACGGTGAAGCCGGCATAGATGGCCGCCTTGGCGCGCATCAGGTTGTCAATGTCCACCTCGGTAATGCTGATGTCGCGGCCATCCGCGGTCTCGGCGCCCCAGGCGATCACATACTCTGGCCCATGCTGGCCTTCACGGTTGCGCGGGGGCGCGCCGTCTTTTCCACTGGCTGAGGCCTTCCGCAGGTTGCCCGCCTTGTCCACCACCCCCGCGACGAGCATCTCGGCCAGCAACGAGAGCAAGCCAGAGCCACAGATGCCGCGCGGCTTCTCGCCCGGCGGGCCGATCACGCGATAGGTCGGCTCCAGCGTCTCGTGGTTGATCCAAACCTCTTCGATGGCGCCGGTCGTGGCGCGCATCCCGTGCTCGACCCCCGCGCCCTCGAACGCCGGCCCGGCCGAGCAGGCGCAGGTGATCAACCAATCCGCGTTGCCCAAGACAGTCTCGCCATTGGTTCCCACATCAATGAACAACGTCAGCTCGGGCGCCTCATCCATCCGCGCGCTGAGCACCCCGGCGCTGATGTCGGCGCCGACGTAGCTCGCCACACCTGGCAGACAATCCACCACCGCCTGGGGATTGACCGCCAGGCCCAGTTCGCCAGCCCGCACCGTCGGCGCGTAGTTGACGACAGGGATGAACGGCTCCAGCCGGATGGACTCCGGCGGAATCGCCAGGAAAAGGTGGATCATGGTCGGGTTGCCGGCGACCGTCACCTTGAAGACTTCCTGTGGGTCGGCGCCGACCTTCTGGCAGGCGGCCTGCAACAGGCGATTGATGGTGCCGACCACGAGCTCCTGCAACTCGATCAGCCGCGCTGGCTTTCTGGCATAGATGATGCGAGAGATGACATCTTCCCCGCGGGCGATCTGGCCGTTGTAGTCGCTGGCCTGCGCCACGACTTCGCCGCTTTCCAGGTCAACCAGCCAAACGGTGATCGTCGTGGTGCCGATGTCAACCGCCGCGCCCAAATTGCGGGCCGTATGGTCGCCGGGCAGCAGCGCCAGCAACTGCGGCGGCCCCTGCGGCCGATCCCAGGCATCCAGCGACACGACGGCCGTGACCTGCCATGGCTCAGTCGTGTCGTGCCAGCGGAACGCCCCCGCCGCGGAGATGTCAGGGGCTTGATCCTCTGCGGGTTCAGCCTCATCCTTGCCATCAGAAAAAAGCGCGCGCAGCACGCGCGGCATATCACGCAGGAGGGGCAGGCTGACTTCTGGGTTTGCGACGCCGTGTGTGGCCAGGGCGCGCGTCACCCGCGACCAATCATCGGTCTGGTCCGCCAAGTCGGGCGGGTCAAGGCGCAGGTAGTAACGCTGAATCGGCTGATGGCGCCGCGGGTCATAGTCGAACGGCGCCTCGACGCGCGCCGCGGCCTTCTGCGTGGTCAGCCGGCGCTCGATGGCCTGTTGCGCCGGCACCGTGACCCAGGCATCTCCTTCCACCACCGTCTGGCAGGCCAGAGCGTAGCCGGCCGCCACCGCCTCGGGACTGAGGCGGATGGTTGAGCGACGGCGCACCGCCGAACGCGGCCCGCTCGCGTCCCGCGCAGCAGGATCGTCCACGATCACCGCGCACCGACCACAGCGTCCCTGGCCGCCACAGGGCTGGTTCAGGTCGAGACCCGCCAGTTGCGCGGCTTCGGAAAGCGTGACCCCGCCTGGGACCTGGACGACGATGTCGCCGGGGTGGAAGTGAACGGTGTAAGTGGTCAGAGTCAAACCCCTTGGAGCAAGCAGTAGACAAGGAGACAGGGAAGTAAGGGTATCCTCTCAATAATCCGGGGAAACGGCGGTCACAGACCGCCTACGAGCCTGCTTTCAGGGGGTCTGCGACCCCCGTCGGCCCCCACTTATTGAAAAGATACAAGTAAGGGCGTATCCGTCTTATCTCCTTGTTTCCTTGTCTACTTGTCTACCCCACGTTAAACAGTCCTTCATCGCTCAAAAACTTGTGTATGTCCGCGGCGGCGCGTTTGCCGGCCCCCATCGCGCTGATCACGGTGGCCGCGCCCGTGACAACATCGCCGCCGGCCCACACGCCCGGCTTCATCGTGCGGCCCGTTTCGTTGTCCGCGATGACCGTGCCATGACGGCTGCGCTCCAGTCCGGCCGCGTTGTTGAAGACGATGGGGTTCGGGCTGGTGCCGAGCGCAAAGATCACCGTGTCCATCTCCGTCTCGAACTCCGAGCCCTCGATGGCGATCGGCGAGCGGCGGCCAGAGGCGTCTGGTTCGCCCAACTGCATGCGGATGCAGCGCAGCGTCTTGGCTCTGCCCTTCTCGTCGCCCTGAATCGCCACCGGGTTGGTAAGGAAGTCGAAAATAACGCCCTCCTGCTCGGCGTGATGGAATTCCTCCTCGCGCGCGGGCACCTCGTCGCGCGAGCGGCGATAGATGATGTGGACCTCGCCTGGCCCGCCGCCATTGCGCCGGCCGCGCATCGTCTGCAGTCGCAGCGCGCTGCGCGCGGCGTCCATCGCCACGTTGCCTGCGCCGATCACGGCCACGCGCTGGCCCACTTTCACCGGCGTATCGTATTCCGGGAAGCGATAGCCCTTCATCAGGTTGACGCGCGTCAGAAACTCATTGGCCGACATCACCCCATTCAGATTGATGCCAGGGATGCGCATGAAGGATGGCAGGCCCGCGCCGGTGCCCAGAAACACGGCATCGTATTCCTTGAGCAGTTCATTCAGAGTATAGGTGTTGCCGATGACGTGGTCGGTGCGGATTTCGATCCCCAGGCACTCGGTCGCGGCCTGGATTTCAGCCTGGATCAGGCTCTTGGGCAGGCGGAATTCGGGAATGCCGTAGACCAGCACGCCGCCGGGCAGGTGCAACGACTCGAAGATGGTGACTTTGTGACCGAACTTCGCCAGGTCAACCGCGCAGGTCAACCCGGCCGGCCCAGAGCCGACGACCGCCACCTTGCGACCGGTGGCCGGCGCAGGAACAGGGGGACAGGCCTGTTCGCGCAGGGCAAAATCGCCCACGTAGCGCTCCAGCCGGCCGATGGCCACAGCCTGGCCTTTCTTGGCCAGGATGCAGTTGGCCTCGCACTGCGATTCCTGCGGGCAGACGCGGCCGCAGATGGCCGGCAAGTTGTTCCTGGCCTTCATGGCCTCGACCGCCGCGAGCAGGTCGCCCTCGCGCAGCGCCATGATGAACTGCGGGATTTGCACACCGACCGGACAGCCATCAATGCAGCGCGGTTTGCCGCATTGCAGGCAACGATCGGCCTCCAACTGCGCCAGCTCCCACGTCAGGCCCAGGGCCACTTCTTCGAAGTTGCCGGCGCGGACCTCCGGCTCCTGCTCAGGCATCGCCTGACGCGGGATCTGCATGCGTTCACGTTGCGATAGTGGAGACATGGCGCTTACCTCCCCAGGACTGCCGCTTGCGCGTGTTGGCGACTGGCCGCGGCTGTGCTGTGTTGTTGCCAGCGGTCAACGGCCGTGCGCTCTTCATCGCGATAGTACTGCATGCGCGAGAGCAGGTTATCCCAGTCGACGCGGTGGCCGTCGAACTCCGGCCCGTCCACACAAACGAACCTGGCGCCGTCCGTCATGGCAACACGGCAGCCGCCGCACATGCCCGTGCCGTCAATCATGATCGAGTTCAGACTGACGATCGTCGGCACATTGAACGGCCGAGTAGTAGCGGCCACGAACTTCATCATGATGGTCGGACCGATGGCCCACACCCTGGCGATTTCGTGGCCCTGCGTCGTCAGCAATTCCTTCAGCGGCGCGGTGACCAGGGCCTGGCGGCCATAACTGCCGTCGTCGGTGCACACGATCAGCTCGTCGGACACGCTGCGCATCTTCTCTTCCCAGAAGAGCAAGGGCTTGCTGCGCGCGCCGATGATCGAGATGACACGATTGCCGGCCTGCTTGAGATCGCGCGCAATCGGATAGATGGGCGCAATGCCCACGCCGCCTCCCACACAGACCACGGCGCCGTACTCCTCGATCTCGGTCGGATGGCCCAGCGGACCGGCCAGCGAGAAGAGGGCATCGCCGGTCCGCAGGCCGGCCATCTGCATGGTGGACTTGCCGATCTCCTGGATCACCAGGGTGATCGTGCCCGCAGCCGGGTCGTGGTCGGCGATGGTGAGTGGGATGCGCTCGCCGTGCTCGTCGGCGATGACGATGACGAATTGTCCCGCTTTTGCGTTGCGGGCGATGTGCGGCGCTTCGACGACCATAAGCACGATCACATCGCTGAGAACTTGTTTTTCGAGAATTTTGTACATGAGCGATGTTCCTCGGGTTTCACCACGAATGGGCACGAAACAGAGTTTTCCTGCTGAATTTCACACGGGCGCTGCGCCAAGTTGGATCGTTCCAGTGGCGCGATCAAGAGTTTCGGCGATCCACCGTTCCAGCGCTTCACCAGCCTGTGACGCGGCGAGAATTACCTTGCGGTGCTGCTCGGGCGAGAGGCGGATGGTCACGCGGCCGGAGAATGGTTTCTCAGGTTCCTTTCGAAGCTCGACGCAAAAATCCAGATAGTCGTCTACCGAATCTTTAAGCGCCTGGCGTAGCTCCTCGACTGACCGCCCCTGGAACGTGATCACATCTCGAATATTGATAACTTCACCGTGAAAGATATCCGCTTCGTCGTCAAACTGCACTTGTCCCAGGTATCCTTTGTACTCCATCATGGCACGACTCCTGCTTCTATCAAGAAACGACGCATGGACAGCACCGCGCCCTTGTCGGCCTCTTTCTGCGGGTGGGGACGATGAAAATTTGACGCGTTCGGCCATGGCGCGAAGTTCCTCGCTTTTTCACGCACAGCCTCCCGGCTATACCCGACGAAGGTATCTTCTCAATTTGTAGGGGCGCACCCTCGCGGTCGCCCCGGTGGGCAGGCGCAAGGCCGTGCCCCTACCCCGGATTATTGACAGGACTTACGCAGTGGCGCCGAAAACCAGCCACGAATGACACGAATTGACACGAAAATGGGTTGACCAGGCGGCTGAATTCGTGAAATTCGTGCCCCTACCCCGGATTATTGAGAAGATACCGACGAAGGTCATTTCCCACAGGCAGTGTCCGATGATCGCCAACTCAGGGTAGCGGTCTGCCGTTTGGGGATCAATCTCCATGCCCAGCCATTCGGCCCAATCGGTGAACTCGATCCCGAAAGAGGCTTCCTCATTGCCTCGTTCATCATCCCACTCCGCCTCAGGAGCGGTTTCACGCCGAGTCGTGCCATCCTGGAAGCTGGAAGCCAAAATCTGGATACTGGGTGCAAATACCTAATTCCCAATCCCCAGCTTCTAGCTTCCAGCATCCAGCTACCGTCTCACCACGCCGTCTTCAAATACCGCGGCAGATCCACCGCCTCGCGCGGCCCCACCTTGATCTGCCAGCCGGGCAATTCCTCCTCGAGCTCGCCCATCAGCACCGCCACGTGGCCGGGAATGACGACCTTGCGATGGCTGACCTTCTCCGCGATGCCGGTGTTTTTCACCGTCTTGGCGATCTTCTCAGCATCGAACTTGCCCGCGGCCCAGGCGGTCAGCACGCTCATCCCTTCGGCGTCGGCCACCAGCAGCCAACCCGGGAGGCCGCTGCTCTCGACCTCGTTAGCTACCGCGAAGTAGGTGATGGAGAAGTTGGTTGTGACCATCACCGGCGCGTCCGCGGTGGGCCTGTTGATCGGGTAGACGCCCGGCTCCACCTGGATCGGCTTCTGCGGGTCGGTGAAGAGGTTGGCGCGCAGCACCAGCAGCGGGTAGATCATCGCGGGATCGAATTTGCTCAAGACCACGAAGCCCGCATACTTCGCGACCTGCTGGCCTGCCAGCAACTCCTCCAGCGCCGGGTCAGAGATGCCCAGGTAGGGGAAGGTGATGAGCGGATAGCCGACCGGCCGGTAGTTCTTCTTTAGGGCCAGGCGGCGCAGTTGAGTCACGGTCTGCAGTGAGCCGCTGAAGCTGCGCACGGCCGGATCGAGCACCAGATCCTCTACCCCGGCTGCGACCAACTTTTCAGTCAGCTCGGCCAGGCCCGCAATGGAATCGGCGCGCACCGCCAGAGGCGCTTTGGCCTCCTTGGCCAGCTTCGCCATCGCTTCCCAGTTGGCGGCCGTGGCTGCGCACAGGAGCGGCGTGACGCCGGCCGTCTTGACCAGGCCGGCCGCCATCAAACCAGGGTCCTCAGTTACCAGAACCAGCGGCATGGCGCAGGCGCCGCGCACCGCGGCCACGGCTTCGGCGAATTGGTTCGCATCGCCGGACGCCGCCTCCACGGCCAGGCCGTCGAGCTGTAACGCCATGCCGACGTAGTCCACTTTGTAGTCGGCGGCTGCTTTCGCCAGCTTTGCGATCTCCGCGGCCGAAAGAGTGTCGGGCACGCGAACCATGATCGCGGCCGGGTGGAAGAAAGTCTTCTCGTGCCGGAAGAGCACCGTCTCGTTGCCCACCTCGATCTTGCGGCCGTCCGCGCTGAGGGTGATCAGCCGGATGGGGGGCGCGGCTGCGGCCGAGAGCTTGGCCTTGGCTTCGTCGCTCACATATTTGCACGCGGCCAACTCAGCTTGTTTGGCGGCCAGCTTCATCGCAAACGCCAGACAGGTGGGAAAGCCACACTCCTTGCAGTTTGCCTTGGGATGCGGCGGTTTCTGACCGCCGGGAAGTAGCTTGTAGATGTCCAGACCGGAAAGGGCCATGTGATGCCTCCGTTAGGGTAAGTGAAGTAGACAAGTAGCCAGGTAGACAAGACCCTTGTTTCCTTGTTTCCTTGTCTCCTTGTCTCCTTTGTTACGCCGTCATCAACTCCCCAATCATTTTCTTCACCCGCCCCACCGCCTCCGGGTGCCGCATCACGACGATGTTGGCGCCCGATTCGACGAGTGTGGCGGCTGTCATCGCTTCCCAATTGACCGCACGGGCAGCCCAATCGCCCCAAGCCACGGGGACCCCTTCGCCAGCGCGTGCTTCTTTGGTGCGCCAGGCCTCCTCGCCAGGAGTGACGATCATCGGCTGCTGCGTCATGCCATCCCCTTGCAGGGCGGCGACCCGCAGACGCTCCATCACGCTGTAGCCGTACTCGATGCCATAGCCCAGCGCGCCCGTCGTCGGGTCAACGATGATGCGCTCCAGCGGCATGCCCATGTCGTGAATCAGAACGGTCAACTGCTTGGACAGGTTCACATCCATGGGGGTGCGGCTAGTGACCAGGTGACCGTTGGCGAGAGCTGCGGCGACGATCGTGCGGTAGTTCTTGTCTTCGCACGGCCCCAACACCAACCGTTCCCCCGCGCCCTCTTCGGCCGCCGCGACCAACAGCTCGTTGTCCAGTTCGGCCTGACCCACGCCGAAGACGATCACCGGCAACCCCGTGGTTTTGAGCACAGTGCGCAGGGCCGCCCGCGCCTTGGCGCCGGTCATTTTCTGGCCGTTGTTATCATTGGCGCTGAGCTGCAGCACAATGATATCGCCGTCGGTTCCTTCGGCGGCCCTGGTCCAGGCGGCCAGGTCGCCCAAGACATCGCCCCAGGCGGTGACCAGCGGCGCCGGCCAATCGGCGGCCGGGTTGGTGGCGCGCACTTCGACGGCGATGCGCGGCCGATTGGGCGCCTTACCCTCGAAGCCGAGGAAGGGCAGCGTCTTCTCGCCGCCGATCGTGACGGTTTGGCTGCGCGTGCCGCCTTCGGCTGTCGTCGCGCCCAGTGTGATGGGCCGGATGCTGCCTATCCACTTCTCAACAGGGATTTCGACGTTTGGCATGAAAAAACCTCCTTGACGTGGTGCGTATTGCGTAAGGACCATACACCCATCTGCGCCAGCATTATAACGCGACAGACCTGCCAGATGTATGAGTACTGTCAGGTCTGGGCGACGAGTTGCGCAACGCATTGGGAGAGCGATCAGTGAGGCCCACCAGCCAGCACCCAGAGGAGCAGAGCGAACGGCGCGGCGATCAGCGTCAGCGCCAGCCCAAAGTAGAGCAGGCTGGCCAGCACCGCCATCGGCCTGGCCAGCAGCGCCAGCACGCCGGCCGAAGGATCAAAAGAGAAAAACAGGACCACGGCGTTGAGCAGGATCAGGATGAGCAAAAGCAGACTCACTGACCACCAGCTCAGCCTGACATCCTGGTAGCTCGGCGTCATGTGTTGGCTGATCGAGAAGACCAGATACAGATAGAGCCAGGTCCTCGGATCGGCGAAGTCCATGTGGCCGATCAGGTCTCTGATAGTGCTGACCACGTAGCGGGCCAGATCGCCGATGAACGGCAGATAGCGCGAGGGCGCGAAAACGACGCTGTGATCGAAAAGGGGCAACCCAGGCGCAGCGCCGAGATCGAACGTGAACTTAGGAATCAGCAGCCGGGTCAGGATGACCATCACCGTGACGCCGCCGAACAACGGCGTATAGTCGCACAAGAAGGCCCCGATCGTCTTGAGCGGATTCCAGTTGCTGGTTGATCCTGCCACCATGCCCATGAAACCTTGCGGCCTGACGTCGCCCAGCTCCACTCGACCGATCTGCGGGCCTTGCCCCGTCAGAATGAGGGGCAAGGTGTGAAAGAACTCGTGCAGCGGAATGCCCAGCCAGCCGAAGAGCGCCATGCCCGGCACGCCGTAGGGCATCACGGCCTGGCGGATGCGGCCGGCCAGGAAGCCTAACAGCAGGCACGGCAAGATCACCGGCAGCAGGAGCACTCCCAGAGCGCCCACCGAAGTGACGGTGGCCAGGGACAGATGTTCGAGGATGCTGATGATGAGTTCCCGCACAGTGGAGCGCCCTCCGCAACGTCCATAGCGCGCATCGGCTCTGGCGCGGCGCGCAGCGTTACCGGTTCGCCAATCCGTATCGCTGTCTGAACAGATCCAGCGGCGTCGGCCGCGGCGCGGCCGCGCCCTGATTCTGGTAAAACCCAGGCCCTGCCAGCACGCGCACCAGGTCGCGCAGACTGAGCACCGATGCGGGCCAGGCACGACCGCCTGCATGATGCAACATGAACAGATGATCCACGCCCATATCCGACATGAGCTGGCCAGCCGCCGCCACCGGGATGTCCGACGGACACTCGGCCACTTTCTCGTGCATGATGTCAGCGGCGGTCAGGCCGTGCGACGCGGCCGCAGACTCGGCGCCCTCGATTGTGTGGGCGATGCGCTGGTACGCGTGCGCCAGGTGGGTCTCGCTGATCCACCCACGGGTGTCGCCATCATCATCCAGCACGATCAGGGCTGTCGTCGCCTGGTCGAGCAGCAGCGCCGCGACCTTGTGCAGCGGATCCGTCTCTTTGCAGGTGGGCACGCCGATGCGCATGACATCGCGGACGAGAAGAGGTTCGGGCATGGGTGTTCTCAACAGATACGCGGCAATTGCTCGCCGCTGAGCATATCTACCATGCGCAGCCCGCCAATGCGGCTGCGCAGGAAGACTTTGCCAGGTTGGCCGTCGGCTACCTCGCCGATGATGGCCGCCTGCTGGCCAAGAGGGTGCGCTCGCATGGCTGCCAGGACGGGCACGGCGGCCGACCGGCCTACGATGGCCAGGCACTTACCTTCGTTCGCCACATAGAGCGGATCGAAGCCGAGGATGGCGCACGCGGCCTGCACCTCCTCTTGCACCGGGATATGCGCTTCATCCAACAGAATGCCGACGCGAGCGCGGGCCGCGATCTCGTTGAGCGCACTCGCCACACCCCCGCGTGTGGGATCGCGCAGCACGTGGACCGCCTCGCCTCCTGCGGCCAGGATGTCGGCCGCCAGGGTATGCAGCGGCGCTGAGTCGCTTTCGATCGCCGTCTCGAACTCCAGCCCTTCCCGCACCGACATGACCGCGATGCCGTGGGCGCCGATCGGGCCGTTGACCAACACGATGTCGCCGGGTCGCGCGCGCGTCGGCGCGATCTGTACGCCGGCCGGAATCAGTCCCACCCCGGTCGTGTTGATGAAGATGCCATCCCCTTTGCCCCGCTCAACCACCTTCGTATCGCCCGTGACGACGCGCACGTCCGCCGCTTTGGCCGCGGCGCTCATGGACTGCACAATGCGCCACAACTCATCCATCGGCAGCCCCTCTTCCAGGATGAAGCCGGCCGAGAGGTAGAGGGGCCGGCCGCCGCACATCGCCAGGTCGTTGACCGTGCCGTGGATGGCCAGCGAGCCGATGTCGCCGCCTGGAAAGAAACGCGGGCTGATGACGTAGGAGTCGGTGGAAAAGGCGAGACGAGTTGCAGATTGCAGATTGCAGATTGCAGATTGCTCATCTATGTGCGTCAATCCGAAATCCAGCGCCGCGCCGTCGTGGAGGATTTCCAGCTCGGGACAGGCGAAGGCCGGCGCGAACATGCGCTCGACGAGCATCTGCGAAAGCTTTCCCCCGCCGCCATGCGCCAGGGTGATCGTCGGGTAGTCGGAGATGGGGATGGGACACTGAAGTGAGAAAGCTGAATGCATTGGATGGCTTTCCAGGAAACGTGAAACGTGAGCATTTAGCGCGGGTTCACGCACTACGCGCCACGCTTGACGTTTCCCATCCTCCCATAGCTGTAATACGCCGCGCACGCGCCTTCGCTCGACACCATCGGCGCGCCGAGCGGCTGTTCGGGCCGGCAGAGCACGCCGAAGGCGCTGCATTGGTGCGGTTTCTTTAGTCCCTGGAGGATCTGGCCGGCGATGCAGAGCGACGACTCCTGCGCGGTCATGTCGGTCACGCCGAAGCGCAGCTCAGCATCGAAACCCGCGTACGCGGGCCGCAGCCGATAGCCGCTGGCCGGGATGAGCCCGATGCCGCGCCATTGACGGTCGCACACTTCGAAAACCTCGCCGATCAGCTTCTGTGCGGCGCGATTGCCCTCGCGCGTGACAGAGCGACTATATTGGTTCTCCACACCCCAACGCCCCTCTTCCAGGGCTGCCAGCGCCAGGTAGATGCCGTGGAGCAGGTCGAGCGGCTCGAAACCAGTGACTACGATGGGCACGCGGTGACGCTCCGCGATCGGCTCATACTCCCAATAGCCCATCACCGTGCAGACGTGTCCCGCGGCCAGGAAACCCTGCACCTGGTTGTCGGCCGAACCGAGGATCGCCTCCATTGCAGGCGGCACGAGCACATGCGAACACAGGATCGAGAAGTTGGCCAACCCGAGTTGTTTCGCCTGCCAGACGGCCATCGCGTTGCCGGGCGCGGTGGTCTCGAAGCCCACTGCGAAGAAGACGACCTGCCGGTCGGGGTGTTTCTGGGCCAGCTTCACCGCGTCCAGCGGCGAGTACACCATGCGCACGTCGTCGCCCTGCGCCTTCACGCCCAACAGATCGCGCGCGCCATGAGAGACCTTTGAGGTTTTAGAAACCTCAAAGGTCTGGCGCGCCGATCCAGGCACGCGCAGCATGTCGCCAAACGACGTGAAGATCACCTCGGGCCGGCGAGCGATCGCCAGCGCCCGATCAATCAGCTCCAGCGGCGTCACGCATACCGGGCAACCTGGCCCGTGCACTAGCGTGAGCTGCTGCGGCAACAGCCGATCAATGCCGGACTTGATCAGCGTGTGCGTCTGCCCGCCGCAAATCTCCATGATCGTCCATTCGCGGACCGCCAGCCGCTCGATGGCCGTCAGAAACTTGCGCGCGTCCGCCTCATTGCGGTATTCGTCAACGAAGCGCATGTCCACCCCGTACTATTGAGAAGATACCCGGCGATCTTCGTCCACCGTCAGGCGCTCGCTTCACCTTGCCATGCCTCGCGCTCGCCCATCTCCTTCAGCAGCTCGAACACCTCCAGCGCTTCCGCCTCATCCAACCTATTCAGCGCGAAGCCCGCGTGGACGATCACGTAGTCGCCGATCTGCGCCTCGGGCGTATAGGCCAGACAGATTTCTTTCGTCACGCCGCCGAAGCTCACCTTGCCCATCGTCACACCCACGGCATTCGGCTCGATGCTCAATACCTTGCCGGGAACCCCCAGGCACATACTTGCCTCCATGATGCGTAGTGCATAGCGCATACGCCGGCGTCAGGTTCAAGACGCGCGCTTTCTTCAAGCTGGAAGCACAGGGGGCTGTGCCGACCTGTCGGTCGGCATAGCCATTCCGCGTAGACACCATGCGCAGTATACGACAGCCTCCTGGGCCTGTCAAAGCTACCGACACTAGCGTGACAAGGGCGCGAACCGAAATCTGGGTCTGGCCTGCCACGCGATAGCGAACGCATCTACTTCAGCAATAGAGGCACATACAGCTTTTTCGTTGGATTATGGGGGCTACGGACGCACGGAACCGGCGGTGGAATTCGTCTGAAGACATACCGTACTGCAGTTCATACGCGGACAAACGCGCTGCCAATCGGCTCAATTCACCGACATTTCGCCCCGGCTCTTGTTCAGACAGCATTGGCATTTACACGCCCGCATAGGCCGGCGCCAGGCTCAAGACACGCACCTTCTGCAACCGGGAACGCACGGGGGCCAATTCGCCGACTTCGACGTAGACCACTGGTCGGTTGGTCAGGTCATCGGTGGCCCTGGTTCGCTGCGCGAATTCCATCGCCTGCAGGCTATATACCGGATCCTGCCGATCCAACAGCACGACCTGAGCGCCATCCGGTATGCGCTCGCTGAATTCAGGATGTTGGATCAGGTAACGCGTGAACTCCATCGTTAGCTCGCTCAATTTAGCTCGATAAAAATCACTCATCGGCGCATCTCCCTTTCATACCTCGCCCATCCACAGTATACGACGACGCCCGGAGCCTGTCAAGGCGCTTAAGCCGAAGCGCCAGACACATTGGAACGCGTCTGGCGCTTGATCTTCGTCGTTCGTCGTTGGTCTTTCGTCCACCTACAGCTTCCCCTCCACCACCTCCACCACCTCCGGGAAGTCAATCTCCAGCTTGCGCAGCGTCTCCAGCGTGGGCACGCCGTTCGGCGTCCAGCCGCGGCGCGCGTAGACCGCGTCGATCAGCCCTTCATACTGCGCCTCGCGATACCGGCGCAGCGCGGCCATCTTCTCGGCCGTGGTCATGCCGGTCGGGTCAATGCCGACCTTTTCGCGGAGCTGCTTGTCGTAGCGCTCGGCGCGACTCTCGTACTCCTCCGCGGTGACCGGGCCGGCCGAGCGATAGGGGATGGCATCGTCGGCGCGCAGGCCGCTGCCCATCCGCAGGTTGAAGACGCGCTGGAAGTTGTAAACCCGCTCCGACATGGTGATCAGGTCTTCCTTGGTGACTTCCTGGCCGGTGATGCCGGAAAAGAGCGCCACGTAGTTCTCGACGTGCTCCGGCACTTTGGCCGGCTCGTCGGTGAGCGCGTTGTCGGCCGGCTCGATGTCGTTCCACGGCAGCTTGCACAGCCCGTTCAGCCCGAACCAGGTGCGCCACATCGGGAAGTAGTGCAGCGCCTCGGCCTTGTCCTCGAAGGTCGGGATCTGGTTGTTCACCATGTCCATGAAGATCAGCCACGCCTCGTCGTGCTGCGCGCCCTTGTTGGTCATGCCGTAGCCGCCCTGCTGCGCCAGGCTCTCCTTGGTCATGTACTCGGAGTACTCCATCCCCTTGTTTTCCATGCCGATGTCCTGGACAAACTGGGGATTGGTGCCGAAGTGCTCGACGAAGTAGGCCTTCATGGCGCGGACGCCCATGCCCGCGATCAGACCGAGCCCTTCGCCGCGCGCCATTTGATGCAGCAGCTCGATGGCGGCCTCGGCGTTGCCGAAGCGCAGATCCAGCCCGCCGGTGCGCTCCAGGTTCAGGATGCCCGCCTCGTAGCATTCCATGACGAACGCGGTCAGTGTGCCGAAGGAGATGGTGTCAATGCCGTAGGCGTCGCAGTAGAAGTTTAGCTCGATGATGTCGGGCGGGTTGAAGATGCCGATGTTCGAGCCGCAGCCCGCCACGGTCTCGTACTCCGGCCCATCCACGGTGACGACGTGCCCGGCATACGGCCCGGTCCGCACGGTGTAGCGGTCCACCCCCTTCGAGCACGCCATCGTGCAACCGTAGATGCACGAGTCGGGGTGGGTCTGGGTGAAGAGCGCGTCCCACACCTTGGAGTTGATCTTGGGCGTGTCGGGATGGCTGCCAAATCTGAAGTTGTGCACCGGCAACAGGTCGTAATCGTCCATGATCTCGACCAGGTGCGCGGTGCCCACGCGGCGCATCCGGTTCTGCTCGTTGTCCAGTTCGACGATCTCTTTGTTGATGCGTTGGCCCACTTTGCGGATGCGCTTGATGTCAGCCGGGTCATTGGAGTCGGCCCTCATGCCGGGGTAGCGGACGACGATCGCCTTGATCTTCTTGTCGCGCAGCACCGTGCCCAGCCCGCCGCGACCGGCCTGTTTGATGCGCGCCACCCCGCGCTTGGGGTCATACCAGCTCACGTTCAGGCAGCCGATGCGGGTGTGCGCGCTGCCGATCCCGGCCGAGATCACCGACACGTTGCGCCGATCCGCCTCGTCCCGCGCGTACATCGCCGTGAGCTGCTCGGTCAGCGGGTAGGTATCCACCCCTTCAAGCGGCGCCGCTTCGATCGTGACGCGGCCGGTCTCCCCTGCGATGAAGAGGATCACATCTCGCGCGGCCTTGCCCTGGATTTCCAGCGCATCCCAGCCCGCGAACTTCAGCAGCGGGCCGAAGTAGCCGCCCACGTTGCTGTCCACCACGATGCCGGTGAGCGGCGAGATGCCCACCACGAGCGACTTGCCGGCGCCAGGATAGAGGATCGTGCCGCCGATGGGGCCGGACGCGATCACCAGCTCGTTCTCGGGGTCGTTCCATTTGGTCTGCGGCGTGACGGCGTGCCACAGCCGCCACAGGCCGAAGCCCTTGCCGCCGGTGAAGATGCGCTTCATCTCGTCGGTGACGCGGCGGGCCTCGATGTGGCCGGCGGCGATGTTGACATAAAGGGTCTGGCCCGCGTAGCCGCGGCGCACCTTGGGCACGGCGTAGGTGAACTCCGCCAGTGTCTTGTGGGCGAGTTTCATGTCCTGGATAGATGCTTGGGTCATCATTGACACCTCCGTGGAAGGCAAATAACAGATAGCAAATAGCAGTCGGTTCAGGCGCGGCGTTCTTCGCTGCGGTCGGTGGCCGGGGGCGGCGCGGGCGAGAGCGCCGAGAGCTCAGCGCGCCATTCGGGTGTCATCTTGATCTCGGCCGCGGCCAGCGACGGCTCCAACTGCTCCACGTTGCGTGCGCCGATGATCGGCGCGGTGATCGCCGGGTGCGCCATCACCCACGCCACGGCAAGGGTCGCCGGGTGCTGGCCATGCGCCTGTGCGTACGCGGTCAGGCGGTCGGCCACCTCGTAGTTGATGGGGTCGCCATAGCGCGCCGCGTACATCTTGTTCTGCACCACGCGGCCCGTTTCGGGGCGTCTGTCCACACCGTACTTACCGGTCAGCAGCCCGCCGCCCAACGGGCTGTAAGAGATCACGCCCACGCCTTCTGAAAGCGCCAGCGGCAGGATTTCAACCTCGGCCTGACGTTTCGCCAGGTTGTACATGGGCTGGATGCACTCGAAGCGCGCCAGATGCTTCGCCGCGGAGATACCCAACGCCTTTGCGATCTGCCAGGCTGCCCAGTTGCTCACCGCGGGGTAGAGGATCTTGCCCTGGCGCGCCAGGTCGTCCAGGGCGCGCAGCGACTCCTCCATCGGCGTCAGCCGATCGAAGCCGTGCAGGAAGTAGAGCTCCAGGCGATCGGTGCCCAGACGCCGCAGGCTCTTCTCGATCTGCTGCATGATGTGACGCCGCGATGTTCCGCGCGCGTTCACATCGGAACCCACCTGGCCGCGCACTTTGGAGGTCAAGACGATCTCGTCGCGACACTTCGATTCAGCAATCAGCCGGCCCAGGATCTCCTCGGATCGGCCGCCGGAATAGGAATTCGCCGTGTCGAAGAAGTTGACGCCGGCCTCGCGGCAACGGTGGAACATCGCCGCGGAGGTCGCCTCATCCGCATCGCCGCCGAACGCCATTGCACCGAAGCACAGACATGAGACCTGGACGCCCGTGCGTCCGAGAGTGCGGTATTCCATAGTGCGAGCTCCTTTGGAGGTGTTATCATCCAGCATCTTACCCGCCGCGGGCGCGGATGTCAAGATGGCCGATGTTTTACAGTCGCACAACTTCGGTTGTATAATCCTCCATCTAGCAGCGCCGACAGTCTTCCCATGAGAGGTATGCCATGTCGCCTGAATCAGCGCCCACGGCCTTTGCTTACGATGTCTTCATTTCCTACAGTCCTGCCGATGCGGACTGGGTTTGGGAGTGGCTGGCCCCGCGGCTGAAAAACGCGGGTTTGCGCGTCTGCACCGACCAGGAGTCGTTCGATGTCGGCGCGCCCAGGCTGCTCAACATGGAAAGTGCCGTGGCCAACAGCCGGCACACCCTATTGGTGCTGACTCCGGCCTATCTGACGAGCGAGTGGGCGCTCTACGAGCAGATTCTGGCGCAGAGCCAGGACCCGATCGGCCAACGCCGGCGCACGCTGCCCGTGCTGCGCCAGCCTTGCGAGCTGCCGCCGCGCATCGCCATGCTGATGTCTGCCGATCTCACCGGCGGGGTGAACGAGGAACGCGAGTTCGCCAGGGTGCTCAGGACGATTTCGACCGCGCAGCCAGCCCTGCGGCCTCCATCAGGCCAACCAGCGCCTGCGGCCGCCGCGGAGCCGCCGGCCGCCATCCGCCGCGCGCCCCCTGCGTTCAACACGCCCAGCCTGCGCGCTCTGCTCATCGCGGCGTTCAACGACGAGGAGTTCGGCGTCTTCTGTTTCGATCACTTCCCGGCAGTGCACGATCTGTTCACGACGGGCATGAGCCGGCTGGACAAGGCGCAGCGGCTGATCGAGTACTGCGTCCGTCATGGGCAGACCGAGGCGCTGCTGGCGCGCGTGAAAGAGGCGAATCGCTATCAGTACGACCAGTTCGCGGGTCGGCTGTGGACAACATAGAGGGCCAGTATGACATGCGGCCCTTGTTGTGCTATACTGAACCAGATCAAGTCACGGGGCTCTCCCGCTTCACGCACCACACAAGAGGAGCACTTCCTTGGCGCCTATCATACGCATCGAGGAGATCGCCCGCTACGTCGGGCAAGAGGCGACGCTGCGCGGCTGGCTGCAGCTCAAAACCGGCAAGGGCAAGCTGCAGTTCTTGCGCGTGCGCGACGGCGCCGGCATCATCCAGGCAGTCATCTTCCAGGGCAACGTCTCGGCTGAAGTGTTCGAGGCGGCCAGGCGTCTGCCCCTGGAGTCGTCGTTGATCGTCACCGGCGTGGTCAAAGCCGACCCGCGCGCGCCCGGCGTCCCTGGCGGCTATGAGCTGGATGTGCGCGACCTGAAGGTGATCCAGGAATCGGCCGAGTATCCCATCGGCCCGAAGGAGCACGGCGTCGAGTTCTTGATGGACAATCGCCACCTGTGGCTACGCTCCAATCGCCAGTGGGCCATCTTGCGCACGCGCGCAACCATCGTCAAGGCCATGCGCGACTGGCTGGATGACAATGGCTTTGTCCTGGTAGATACGCCGATCCTGACGCCTGCGGCGGCCGAGGGTACCACGACCCTCTTCCAGACCGATTTCCACGGCGAGCCGGCCTTCCTGGCGCAGACCGGTCAACTCTACAACGAGGCGAACATCTTCGCCTTTGGCCGGGTCTACTGCTTCGGCCCCACCTTCCGCGCCGAGAAGAGCAAGACCCGTCGCCATCTCCAGGAGTTCTGGATGGTCGAGCCGGAGATCGCCTTCTGCAAGCTGGAGGAACTGCTGGAGATCGAGGAGCAGTACATCAGCTACATCGTGCAGACGACGCTGGCCGAGCGCGCGGCCGAGCTGAAGTTCCTGGAACGCGACACGACGCATCTGGCGAAGGTCATCCCACCCTTCCCCCGCATCTCCTACGACGAGGCGGTCGAGCGGATCAACGCGGCTGCGGCCCAGGGAGCGGTTGTGCCGCCGAACGATGAACCGCTGCCTCCGCTCGCATGGGGCGGCGATTTCGGCGCGCCGCACGAGACCTTCATCGCCAGCCAGTTCGACAAGCCGGTCTTCGTTCACCACTACCCCAGCGCAATCAAGGCGTTCTACATGGAGCCTGAGCCGGGTCGCAGCCAGGTGTGCCGCTCGGCTGACCTGCTGGCGCCCGAAGGCTACGGCGAGATCATCGGCGGCTCGGAGCGGATGAGCGATCCCGAGGTGTTACTGGCGGCCATTGATCGGCATGGGCTACCGCGCAGGCCCTATGAATGGTACGTGGATTTGCGTCGTTACGGCTCTGTGTCGCACAGTGGTTTCGGCCTCGGCGTCGAGCGCACCGTGTCATGGATCTGCGGCCTGGATCACATCCGCGAGACGATTGCCTTCCCGCGGATGCTGAACCGGCTGACGCCATAGCATCTCAGAGGCGTGAGTTTGTCAGACTTATCCGAAGCTCCTCCGGATCCAAATTACCGCTGGAATTTCGCCGTCAATGCGGCCGACGTCGCTTTCTTCCTGCTGGCGCTCAGCATGGTGTCACAGGCGACGATCATGCCTCTGCTGGTGCGCCAGTTGACCGATTCCACGGTGGCCATCGGCCTGATTCCTGCCGTGCACAGCGTAGGCTATCTGTTGCCGCAGCTCCTGATCGCCAATTACGCCGAGGGGCTGCGCCGCAAGAAGCCGTTCATCATGATCATCAGCGGCCTCGGCGAACGCGGGCCGTATCTTGCGGCTGGGCTGCTACTCTTGTTCCTGGCCGAACGGTCGCCAGGCCTGACGCTGATCGGGCTCTATCTCCTGATGGCGACGACCGCGATTGCGGCCGGGCTGGGGACGCCGGCCTGGTATGATCTCATCGCCAAGGTGATCCCGCCGCGACGCCGCGGCCTGTGGGCAGGGGTCAGTCGCGGGGGTGGATCGCTCCTGGGGGTCGCTGGCGCCGCGCTGGCCGGCAAGCTGCTGGCCGATTTCGCTTTCCCGCAAGGCGTTGCGTTCTGTTTCTTCGCGGCATCGGCGGCCCTGGTTTTCTCCTGGGTTTGCCTGGCGCTCAACCGCGAGCCCGACAGCGTCGTGACCAAGCCGCGCGTCACGCTGATCGCCTATTTGCGCCAACTGCCGGCCATCCTGCGCCGCGACCGCAACTACGTCCGCTATCTGATCGCCCGCTCGGTGGCGGTGCTCGGCGGGATGGGCGCCGGCTTCGTCATGGTCTACGGGGCTGACCGTTTCGGGGTGGACGGGCAAACGGTCGGCTGGCTGACAGGCATACTCGTTGGCAGCCAGGCGTTGGGCAATTTTGCGCTGGGCGCGGTCGCCGACCGCCTGGGTCATCGGACGATCCTATCGGCGTCGGCCTTGCTGATGGGGCTGGCCGCGATCAGCGTGCTGCTGGCGCCGGGCATCGGTTGGCTGGCGCTGACTTTTGCGCTGGTCGGGTTCTCCACCGCCGGCGCTCTGGTCTCTGGTCTGAACATCATTTTGGAGTTCTGCCAGCCGGAAGACCGGCCCACCTACATCGGGCTGACCAACACGCTGATGGCGCCGGCCACGACCATCGCGCCGATCATCGGCGGCGCATTGGTGTCGCTGTTCGGCTACCAGCCGATGTTCGCCATCGCGCTGACGTTGGCTGTCGTGGGCGGCGGGCTGTTGGGGCTGTGGGTGCAAGAGCCGCGGCGCAGTCATGGCCGCAGGGCCGCGGCGGCATGATGCGCCGGCTCGGCGGGCTGATGGGGCCGGCGCAAGGGCTGTTCGCGGCGGTCGAAGGCAACGCCCGCGTCCTGGTGATTACCGAGGGCGTCTCGGCCATCGCTTTTCACTGGTACACGACCTATCTGCCCCTCTACATGGTGGCGCTGGGAGTCAGCGAGGTGCAGGTGGGGCTGCTCGCCAGCGTGCTGATCGCCACGCAGTTCATCAGCACGTTGCTGGGCGGCTACGCGGCCGATCGTTTCGGTCGGAAGCGAATGCTGGTGGTCGCGGACATCGTGTGCTGGGGCGCGCCGATGCTGCTGTACGCCGTCGCGCAGAACCCGTGGTATTTCCTGATCGGCCGCTTGATCAACGGGTTCGTTTACATCGTCATGCCAAGCTTCGAGTGCCTGTTCGTGGAGGATGTGCCCACGGAACGGCGACCGGCGGTGTTCGGCATGTTGCGCTTCGTCTACGCCGCGGCGAACCTGTTCGTGCCGGTCGCCGGCCTGTTGGTCGCCAGTCTGGGGATGGTCGTGGCTGGCCGGGTCATCATGGCGACGACGATGGTGGTGGCCGTGGCGACGGCGATCTACCGGCAGTTCACGCTCCACGAGACGCAAATGGGGCAAGAGCGGATGGCAGCCATGGCCGGCGCGTCGCCGGTCGCGGCCGCGCGCGATTACCTGATCGCGGCGCGCGCCATCGTCGCCGACCGGCCGACCGCCACCTTCCTGGGAGTGCGGGTGCTGTTCGGCTTCGTCATGACGATCTGGAACACCTATGCGGTGATCTACCTGACCGATGCGCTGGGGGTGGGCCTGCCGAAGGCGGCGGTCTCGATTTTGCCGTTCGTCTCCGCGGCCGCGACGATGGTGATGATCGTGCTGGCGGCCAACCGCATCCGGCTGGGGTCGCCGGCTGCCAACCTGGTGATCGGGCAACTTCTCTGGCTGGCGGCCGCGCTCTGTTTCGTCGCCTCGCCCGCCGGAACGATGGTGTTGGCGCTGCTCTGGGCGCTGATGGCCGCGGTTTCATCCGCTTTCTTCCAGCCGGCCAGCCAGAGCTATTGGGCAAACGTGGTGGACGAGCGGAAGCGCGCCCAGATCTATTCCGCGGCGTCCGCGGCGATTGCGCTCGGCGCGCTGCCGGCGGGTCCGCTGGCCGGGGCGCTCTACGCCGCCAATCCCCGCGCGCCGTTCGTATTGGGGATCGGGGTGCAGGTGGTGGTGTTCGGGTTGATTCTGTCATTGAGAAAGCGATCTGGCTGGTCGGAGACCCAATGTCACTAACAACTGGTGGTCGGCCACGTTCTTGCTGGCTCTCAGCCGGTCTGCGACCGGCGTCGCAGGGACTTGTGTACCGCTTCCGGCCCCAAGACGGGGGCCACAGACCATAGGCATCAAGCTAAGGTCGTTCTGGTCTCATCGCGCGCTTGTAAGGGGTCTGCGACCCCATAGGCATCAAGCTAAGCGATGTTCGCAGTCTCAGCGCTGGCTCACAAGGGGTCTGTGACCCCGACTCAGGCGCTTTTCTGCTGCTTTCGACGGTGTCAGGGTGCGCCAAAGGGGTATGAGCGCCGCAAGATGTGCCCATGAGGGCGTCACCCGCCGGTCACAGACCGGCTGGAAGCAATCCAAAAGCATAGCTTGATGCCTATGGTCTGCGACCCCGCCTTGACCGCTTGTTTGGCCGCTTCTGGCGGGACCGTCGCCAGCAATGGGGCGTCGGCGCTGCTCGACCGGGAAGTACACTGCCTACCGCGAGCAGTTGCCGCGCCCCGACCGCCGGTCACAGACCGGCGGTGAGCTGCCGAAAGGCTTAGCTTGATGCCTATGGGGCCACAGACCCTCTGCGAGTGGAAAAGTTAGTGACATTGGGTCGGAGACCGGCCAGAGTAGAGATAGAAAACACGCAATACGCAATACGGAGTAGACCACCATGTCCTACGAAGACGGCTGGGCAGCCCTAAACCTGGAGAAGCCCAAGCGCATCCCGCGCACGGAATACTCGGCGACGATGCATTGGGATCTGATGAAGGCCGTGACCGGCATTGAGGTCGGCGTTTATAGCTCGGACGAGGTCAAGAAGCAGGCGGCCATCGCGTTCATGCGCGCCTGGAACTTCGACTTCTTCTGGAGCACGCTGATCGGCCACACCGAGTTCGGTGAGTGGCAGAGCGACATGGGCCACGCCGAATACGCAGCGGGCGGGGTGGATCGTCGCGACACGATTTTCAGCCCGTACAAGACCGCTGAAGATGTGCTCAGCTTCGATCCATGGGAGAAGCTCGGCCCGAAGGACAAGGGGGAGCTGATCCGCCGCTTCGAGACGCATTACCAGGCAAGCTGCGCGACGCATCCCGACGGCGTGAATATGACCGGCGTCTATGTGACCCTCGTCTCCGGCTTCATCGGGCTGTTCGGCTGGGATATGCTGTTGCTGGCCGCGGGCGAAGATCAGCAGCGGTTCGGCGCGCTGGCGAACCGCTACGCGTCGTGGATCCAGCAGTATTTCGACGCGCTGGCCGAGTCGAACGTGCCGGTGGTGATGATCCACGATGACTTCGTGTGGGCCAACGGGCCGATCTTCCGGCCGGCCTGGTATCGGAAGTTCATCACGCCGCACTACCGGGAGTATGTCAAGCCGCTGCGCGATGCGGGCAAGAAGGTGATGTTCTGCTCGGACGGCAACTTCGACGTGTTCGTAGACGACATCGTGGCGGCCGGCTTTCACGGCCTGGTCTTTGAGCCGCTGACGAAGCTCGAACCGATCGTCGAACGCTACGGCCAGACGCACGTCATCGTCGGCAACGCGGACACGCGCATCCTGCTCTACGGCTCGAAGGATGACATCCGCGCCGAGGTCAAACGCTGCATGGATCTGGGCCGGCGCTGTCCCGGCTTCTTCATGGCCGTCGGCAACCATATCCCGCCCAACACGCCGGTGGAGAACGCGCTGTATTACAACCAGGTGTATGAGGAGATGTGTTGGAGGTGAGGTTGGAGGTTGGAGACTGGAGACTGGAAGCTGACGTTTCACGTTTCACGAGGTCCCATGCAAAACTCACTTGAACGCGTCCGCACCGTCATCCACGGCAGCATCCCCGACCGGCCGCCGCTGTACGATCTGCTACGTAACGACGCCGTGCTCAGCCATTTTGCGGGCAAGACGTTGACGCTGGAGAACCGGGAAGAGGTGGTCTACGCCGCGTATGAGCCGGCGATTGACGCCACCCGGCCGTTGGTGCGACTGCCGGAGGCGGAACGCATGGTCACGCTGGAGGACGGCCGCCAGCAACGCTATTTCCGCTGGACGATCTGGAACGAAGAAAAGCGGTACGCCGACTCGGCCGCCTACGCCGCGGCCAAGCGCGCCGAGCTGGACGCCTACGATCCGGCCTGGAGCGCTGAGAAGCAGGCGGGTCTGGATGCGACCCTGGCGAAGTTCGCGGACGACCGGCGCCGGCTGGGCGAGGTGTTCTACTTCCCTGGCATCCCCGGCCCCGGTCTGCAAGGCATCTTCGGCGAGATCGGGCTGGAAGCGTTCAGCTACTATCTGGCGGACTGCCCGGAGATCATCAGCGAGCTGCTGGAGCGCAACACGCAGCGCGCCATCGCGTGGATCGAGCACCTGCCCGCAGATCACGGCATCGAGGCGGGGATGCTTGGCGACGACATGGCGTTCAAGAGCGGCCCGCTGCTGCGGCCTGCGTGGATGCGCAAGCACTACTTCCCGCGGCTGGCGCGCGTCATCGCAGCGCACCACGCCCGCGGCATCAAAGTGCTTTTCCACTCCGACGGCAACCTCAACCCGGTCTTGGGCGACCTGGTGGAGGCGGGGATTGACGGGTTGAACCCCATCGAGGTGCTGGCCGGGATGGATATCGCCGACATCCACCGCCGCTTCCCGAAGCTGTTCCTGTGCGGCGGGATTGACGTGTCGCAACTCCTGCCGCTCGGCGCGCCGGGGCAGGTGCGCGAGACGGTCAAACGATCCATCGAAGCGGCCGAGGGCCGGCTGATGGTCGGCAGCAGTACAGAGTTGAACAACGGCGTGCCGCTGGCGAACTATCTGGCGCTGCGAGATGCAGTGCTGGAGACGCGATACTAACCCGAAAATAGAATTTCTAATGCCTGTCTCGCCCCAAAGGACGACTTTCGTGAGCAACGACACCCTCAAACAACTGGTGGCCCTCTCCAACAACCTGGGCCGGCCGGAAAACGACTACGTCATCCTGGGCGAGGGTAACACCTCGACCCGCCTGGACGAACAGAGCTTTTATGTCAAAGCCAGCGGCACGGAACTGCGGACGATTACCGAGCGCGGGTTCGTGCAGGTGGCATTCGCCGGTCATCGTGCCCTACACCGACCCCGGCGTGCCCCTCGCCCGCGAAACCAGGGCGCGCATCATCCGCTACATTGACGAGCACAACGAGCTGCCGCGCATCATCCTGATCCAGAACCACGGGCTGATCGTGCTCGGCAAGACGGCGCAGCAGGTGGAGGACACCACCGCGATGGCCGTCAAGGCTGCGCGCATCCTGTTGGGCACGTTCGCCGCGGGCGGGCCGCACTTCCTGTCGGCGAAGGACGTGGCGCGCATCCACACCCGGCCGGATGAGCTGTATCGGCGGCAAAAGCTGGGCGTCCAGGCCAATCCCGCACTTATGACGGTGCAGGAGCACGCATCATGGGACGCGCGGATCAAGGGGCGGCGCAGAGTCAGGGCCGATATCAGGTCATCCCCCGTAGCCTGTGCTTCATCACGCGCGGCGATGAAGTGCTGTTGTTGCGCGGGGGACCGCACAAGCGGCTGTGGGCCGGCCGCTACAACGGCGTCGGCGAGCACATCGAGGCCGGCGAGGATGTCTATTCGGCCACGCTGCGCGAAATCCGGGAGGAAACCGGGCTGAGTGTACACGATCTACGGCTGTGCGGCGTGGCGCACGTGGATGCGGGGAATCCAGGCGTGGGCATCAGAGATTTCCAAACCACCGCTATGCGGGCTGGTAATGGCCGGACACTTTTTCAGCCGGGCGGGCGAGGCTGGCAGGCATAGTGCAGGGTGTAGTCGCCATCCTCACAGTGCATGACCGTGGCTTGAGCATTCAGATGGGTACACAAGCATTCACACGCCTGCTGCACCAGCAGGGGACCAAGGGCTTGAGAGTCACGTGCAGCATACGCTGTTCAGTGTCCTTGCTCACCCAACCGCCCTGCGCCAGGAAACGGGTCCCCAATTGGCCCCACGGCAGCCGCTGCACCGTTTCCTGGGCTTCCTGCGCCAGCCGCTGCCGTTCCGCAGGACTGACCGGGCCGCGGCGTGCGCTGAGGGCGCGTTCCAGGAGCACCGCGGTCATGCACTGCGCCAACTGCGCCAGGGTGTCGCGGCGCGCCTGGCGGATGAAGGTCTGGAACTGACCCAGGATGCTCATCTTGCGGGTATCGCTCACCCAGCGGACCCTTCGACAAGCTCAGGGCAGGCTCTGGCTGGCGGGCACGATACCGGTGCGCCCCCAGCGGATCAACTCCTCGGCCAGCCGCCAGTCGGCCACGATGCGCTGACGGCGCCGCCGGATGCCCGTGAGCAAGTCATTCAAGGCGCGTTTGGTGAGGTCACCGCGGCGCCAGCGGCCTACGGCGCTCCCCCTTTCGCTCAGGTTGAGCCGCCAGCGCGCTTTCAACCGGCGTGCGTGGGTGCACAAGGTCGCTGTTTCCGCCTCAGTGGGTCGCGCCCGCACCAACGCACTGGTGATAGCGCCACCGCAGAAGGCATCGGCGCCCTGGGCCCGCCCCTGCTTGAATTCCTCCTCCGCGGCTTGCTTGCCGCGCAGAACGGTCAGCAGGGCGCGGGCAGAACGGCCGACGGTGGGCCGGCCCACGGCGTGGAAGGCGGCGCGGTGGCCGCTGCGCACGTCTTCGACCACGATCGTGCGACAGCAGTAGCCGCGGGCGTTGATGGCCGGCGCGGGCAGATCGGCCAGGCGGGTTTTGAGCCGGCGGATGCGCTGCCCGTCGGCGCGGCGCACCACGGCATATTCACCGTCCACGAAGGCGCTCTGGGGCACCTCCGCCACCACCTGGCGCACCGTGGGCGTGTCGTCAGCCCAGACCACCAGGCCGGTGCCGCGGCGGTCAAAGGCTTCCAGCACCTCTTGGGCGAGCGCGCTGCGGTCGCCCCCCACCAGTTCGACCGGTTGACCGCTGGCCTGTTCGACCTGGGTCACGACCGCCGCCAGTTGGCCGCCCAAGGCCGTGTCACCCTGGCGCCAGGTGACGTGCAGGACCCGGCCCACACAGCGGGCGCTGACGGCGCAGATCTTGACCACCGCCGTGACCACCCGCTGCCAGATGCCATGCTTGGTCTGGGCCACGGCCTTCTGGGTGTAGAGCGGGATGACGTGGCTATCCCACATACAACTCCCGCCCGGCGCTGGGGCCGGTCGCGTGCGTCAAGGCGGTCTGGCTGGCGGCCAGAAAACGCGCCACCGGTCGCTCCGCCGCGGGCGTGCCCGCCGCGGCCGCCGTCTGGTCGTGGGCGACGATGCGATCCAGGTAGGCGTGCAGGTCGCTGCGCTGCGGGTAGCGGGCCTGGCCCACGATGGCGGCGAATTCGTCCTCCACCAACTCACCCACTTGGGCCACGCGGGCTTTGCCAGCGGCCAAGGCGAACAGGAGGGTGTAGCAGCGCAGGTGGTGGCTGTAGCAGGTCGTGGGGGGTGTCACGTCCAGCAGGGGCAGCACCCGCTCCAGCCCCAGGGCCTGCAGCGCCCAGAGATGCCAACTTTTCGAAAGTTGGCATCTCTGTCAGGAGTTACGCGGCCTGGCGCGTGAGGCTGCCTGCGGCCGCCGCTGGCGTAGGCAACGCCTGGTCGCGAAAGGCACTGCCGGTATAGTCGGCCAAACCCGCCTGCTGCAGGTAGCCCTGGACGGCCGCGGCGCTGACCTGCGTGCCATCTTGCGCGGCCAATTGGGCGACGATGCTGGCCGCATCCAGGCTTCGTCGTGAGCTCAGCCGAACGGCGTTAGCCCACTGGCAGTTCGACGATGCGGCTCGCCACCGCGGGCGTGACCGGCTGTGCGACCGGCAAACAGCCTTCGTCCTGGCTCAGGCCAGGGGAAACTACACTGTATGTCATCGCGGCAGGGTCTTGGGCGGCGGCAAAAGTGTCCGGTTGTTAACGTGCTCTATGGGGGCTATCTAGCCCAGTTTGGAAATCTC
>Ga0194126_10002610_pt1 | contig 29200 bp, 23 predicted proteins | sample TA2KigC150mmetaG_FD_148641 | JGI IMG/M metagenome (GOLD analysis project Ga0194126, IMG submission 148641) | Freshwater microbial communities from Lake Tanganyika, Tanzania - TA2015035 Kigoma Deep Cast 150m | ecosystem: Environmental > Aquatic > Freshwater > Lake | place: Tanzania: Lake... | reverse complement strand
ACCAGCCGCAGAATGCGATTCTGTGGATGGGAAGGATTGCTAAAACGCCGGTGGTGCGGGAGGATGCCATCGTCATCCGATCCATGATGTATCTTTGCCTTTCTTACGACCATCGGGCCATCAATGGGAGCATCGGCGCTCAATTCCTCCAGCAGGTCAGAAGGGTCCTGGAGGATCCTTGGCGATTACTAGAAAGTTAATAATTTTCCCCCTTGCCAGGAGGCTATGAAGGGATGGCTCTGTGAAAGGGGGGGTATAAAATAGGAGCGAGAGTCATGCCAGCAAAGGGAATCAGCTCATTTGAATCATCCAATTTATGTCAAGTAGCGATTGTGGTGAAGAGCATTGATAAAACGGTGAAATTTTACAGTGAAGTATTTGGGGTTGGTCCTTGGGATATTTTCGAGGTCAATTACCCCGGGGCTACTTACTATGGAGAAAAAGCTGGATACCGGGGGAAACGGGCTTTTGCCAAACTGGGTCCTATCAGCCTCGAACTGATCGAGGCCATCGAGGGAAAGACCGTGCAAGAAGATTTTTTAAAGGAAAAAGGAGAAGGGTTACATCATATCGGTTTTGAGGTGAAAGATCTAAAGAAATCCGTCGAGGAAGCAGAGAAGCAGGGCTTGAAGGTGATCCAGAGTTTTACCCGGGGAGATAGTAGCGGTTTTGCCTACCTGGATTCGGACAAAATCGGAGGGGTTATCTTTGAGTTCATCCAGCGGCCTACCCAAATGCGTTAAATGAAGAAGGCAGGGCAAAAATGGGTTCCAGGGCAATCTCGCAAAAGAATTTATAGAAAAGGAGGGCAAAAAGATGAAGGTAAAAGAAGATTTTGCTGAATTGACGCGGAGAGAGTTCCTTTACCTGAGTGGGGCCGGGATAGCGGGGATGGCCCTGGCGGGAATTCCGGATTGGGGACACTGCGCCGAAGGGAAGCCCAAGTATGGAGGCCGATTACGCATCGGCGAACGGTACGCCTCTCCTGGCTTGGATGCCCATCGAAACCAATCTTTCAGTGAGTTCCAAAATTATTTGCTTATGTACAATGCCCTCACCATTATGGGGCCGTTGCCCCAGGTGAGGATGTATCCCGATATCGCCAAATCTTGGGAGGTCTCCGACAATGGAAGAACCTTTGTTTTTGCTCTGCGGGAAAAGGTGAAATTCCATCATGGCAAAGAGATGGATAGCGAGGATGTAAAGTATTCATTAGATCGGGTGATGGACCCCAAAACCAAGTCGCCCATGGCGTTTCAATTTAGGTGGATCGATTCGGTAAAAGTGATCGATAAATACCATATCAAATTTACCCTCAAAGAGCTCTTTGCTCCCTTCCTGAGCACTCTGACCATACAGAGCTGCCCCATTATTCCAGCTGGCTGGGAGCCAACGGGAATGAAACCCGCGCCAGGCACCGGCCCTTTCATGCTGAAGTCCTTCGTCCCCAACGAGACGACTGAGCTTGTCCGTTTTGACGAGTACTGGGAGATTGATGAAAAGACCGGGATGCGCCTTCCTTATCTGGATAGCATATTCGTGAAGAAAATCGTCGAAGAGACCGTCCGCTGGGTCAGCCTCAGGGCAGGAGACTTAGATTACATTCAAGTTCCTCCCCGTAGTATCGTAGTGGAGGAGTTGAAAAAGGCAACCCCGGGGGTCGTGACCTTCCTCACCCAGCCCGTGGCGTGCATATGGATCTACTTCAATGTCACCAAACCCCCATACGATAACAAAAAAGTACGCCAGGCCATCGCGTATGCCATTGACAAAAGGGAACTGATTAAGGGAGCTTACTGGGATTTGGCGCAAGAGACCAACAATCAGCCCTTCCCAAGTCGTTCACGGATGTATGTTCCCATTGAAGACCGGGAGTATAACCCCGAAAAGGCGAAAAAGCTTTTGGCTGAGGCCGGGTATCCAAATGGGTTTAAGACCGAGTTTCTCCAATATCCCGAAACCACTTATGTTGATGGGGCTAATGTCGCTGTAGGACAGTTAAAGAAGATAGGGATCGAGGCCACTTTAAAAATGATAGATAGGGCGCCGCACCGTGAAAGTTTGAGAAAAGGGGAGTATAGTATATCTTTTTTAGGGGACAGTGAAAGGATTGACCCGGACGCTGCTTATTATATGCGTTTGCATTCCCGTGAGATTGGAATGAATAACTGGTCCTATTACAGCAACAAAAAACTTGATGAATTACTGGAGAAAGGCCGGATCACGTGGAGGTGGGAAGATCGGGTGCCGATTTATCAGGAGGTGGTGAAGATCATTCAAGAAGATTTGCCAATCCTTTATCTGGCCAAACCCATCAATCCTATAGCTTACCGCGATTACGTGAAGGGAGTCGAAGCCGGTGCGGCGACCTGGTTCGGCTATTACGGCGGCGGGATGAAGAAAGTTTGGTTGGACAAGTAGTTCTCTTTTTGCCCAGGGGGCGAGATTCAACCTTCCCATTGAAGAAAATATGGTCGTAAATATTGAAGTTCCCTATGACGAATTGGAATTTGCTAATGCTTAGTTGTAAAAATTGTGAGACATTACCAGGTCCGGAGGCCAGGGCGATTCATTGGGCATCCTGAGGCGGTGGCCACTCTTTTAAATGAATTCCCCCTGGCCCATTGGCCACCCCCGAATCCCGCCCCATATAGACGGGGGAAAATCCTCCAACCCCCCAAAAAAGAGAAGCTGTGAAAAAATCGAAGAAACGGATTTATGTTGAAAAATTTATCAATAATTTTAACCTCCAACTTTATGAAAATTGAATTTATTCGCAGTTTCAAAGAGGACTGGGAGGATTTTCGGATTGCCTGGTTTTGAAATTCCCTAATTGAAAATCATAAAGAAACCCCTGTATAAAGGGATAATGTTATGAATATCTTAATCTACATGCTAAAGAGGATCGTTTACAACATTCCCGTCGTTTTGTTGTTGACCATTTTTGTTTTTGCGATGGTCCGTTTCCTTCCGGGGGACCCGGCAGATATTTTGCTATCAGGGGAGGGAGGGGCGGAGGATCCCGTTGTAAGAGCCCAGCTCATGAAAGAACTGGGGCTGGACAAACCGATCCCGATTCAATATGGGCTATGGTTGTGGCGAGCTCTGCATGGAAATTTTGGGAAATCCATTTATTCGGAGGAAGAAGTATTCAAATTAATCTTAGATCGGTTTCCCGCAACTTTATATCTTGCAATTTTTGCCATGATTGTGGCGATTGTGGTGGCTCTTCCAGCGGGAATCATCTCGGCGGTGAAGCGTCAAAAGCCCGCTGACTATGGGGCTATGATGTTTGCCCTACTGGGGATTTCTTTGCCGGAATTTTGGTTTGGAATAATGCTGATTATCTTCTTCGCCTTGTGGCTTCAGTGGCTTCCTTCCATGGGTTATCTAAGTCCCTTTCAAGACTTCTTCGGGTCTTTCAAATTTTTAATTTTGCCGGCAATCGCTCTAGGGTTGCGCTTCGCGGGAGTGCTTACCCGCATGACCAGGTCAAGCATGCTGGACGAACTGGGACAGGATTATGTAAGGACTGCTCGGTCGAAAGGACTGTCCGAAAAAACCGTGATCTGGGTTCATACCCTGAAGAACGCTCTCATTCCCACGGTGACCATCGCCGGGTTGCAATTCGGTACCATATTGGGAGGAACCGTGGTCATCGAGATGGTCTTCAGCTGGCCGGGAGTAGGGCAACTGATTGTCAACGCCATTTTAACGCGTGATTACCTGGTGGTTCAGGCCGCGGTTTTGTTATTGGCCATCTTTTTCCTTATCGTGAATCTAATTGTGGATTTCATTTACACCATATTAAACCCACGGATAGAACTTACCTAGCACGGGAGATTAGCTGGGAGTTCATCCTCCAATCTGCAATCCTAAAAGCGAAGGGATTGAATCATGAAAGCTAACAACACCGCCCTTGCGGAGGAAATGGCAGGGATAAAAAAATTCAGTTGGGCCAAAGTGATAAAGCGCTTCCAGGACCGATTGGGCGAATTCATAAAAAACCGGTTGGCCTTTTTGGGTCTCATCATTGTCTTATTAGTCCTGGTGGTTGCGTCGTTGGCCCCATGGATTGAGATTCATGATCCCCTGCAGCAGAGAATCTCCAGCCGTTTGCAGACCCCCAATTGGGAACATTTCTTTGGTACGGACCATCTGGGAAGAGACGTTTGGGCCCGCATCGTTCATGGTGCCAGAATAGCCCTGATGGTGGGGATCATTGCCGTAGGAATCGGAATCGTTTTTGGGGTACCTCTCGGGGCGATCGCCGGGTATTACCGGGGTAGAATCGATGAAGTGATTATGCGCTTTATGGATGCCTTTCTTGCTTTCCCCCCCATTCTGCTGGCCCTGGCCGTGGTGGCCATGCTGGGCAGCTCTCTGGGAAATACCATGATCGCGATTGGAGTCGTCTATATTCCCCGCTTCGCGCGGGTCGCTCGAGGCTCGGTTCTCGCCGAAAGGGAGAAAGAATATGTCGAAGCAAGCAAAATGGTCGGAGAGGCGAATCTTTCCATTCTCTTTCGCCAGATTCTCCCCAATACTCTATCTCCCATGATTGTACAGGCGACGGTCTTTATCGCCTATGCCATTTTAACGGAGGCGGCCTTGAGCTTCCTGGGTCTGGGGATCCAGCCTCCGAATCCCAGCTGGGGCTCCATGCTAAATGAAGCCCGAATGTTTATCGAAAGCGATCCTTATTTGGCCATCGTTCCCGGGCTGGCCATTTCCTTCACGGTTTTGGGATTTAATCTCTTGGGAGATGGTTTGCGGGATATCCTCGACCCACGATTGGCGGAGAGATAAGGGGCAGAGACAGTTCGATGGAGAATAGCATACTGCTGAGCGTTCGGAATCTGGTCACGGAGTTCACCCTCAAGAGGGGGGTCCTGAGAGCAGTGGACCAGATTTCTTTCAACTTGGAAAAGGGGAAGACTTTCGGACTGGTGGGGGAATCAGGGTGTGGTAAAAGCGTCACCGCCTATTCGATTCTCCGGCTCAATCCTTCCCCTCCCGCCCGAACCACGGGGATGATCACTTTTGAAGGTGAAGATCTTTTGACCAAATACCCGCCCGAGATGAGAGAGATTCGGGGGAAAAAGATTTCCATGATTTTCCAGGAGCCCATGACTTCTCTGAATCCCGCTCTTACCATTGAACGGCAACTCACCGAAACTATCATGCTCCATCAAAAAGTTGATAAAAAAGAAGCCCGCAAAAGAGCCATCGAGATGCTGGACATGGTCAGTATCCCGTCACCTCAAGAGCGCTTGGCTAGTTATCCTCATGAATTCAGTGGAGGGATGCGGCAAAGAGTCATGATCGCCATGGCCCTCTCCTGTAACCCTTCCCTGTTGATCGCCGATGAGCCGACGACGGCTCTGGATGTTACCATTCAGGCGCAGTTCCTGGATTTGTTGAATGATATAATAGACAAATTCAAGATGTCCTTAATCTACATTACCCATGACTTATTCGTGATCGGGCAGATCTGCGAAGAAGTAGCGGTCATGTATGCTTCCAACATGGTGGAATATACGAAAACCGCTACGCTATTCCAGACGCCTTTGCACCCCTACACCCAGGGACTCCTAAAATCTGTCCCCAACCCGAAAGAAAAAAAGAAATTTCTTGAACCAATAAAAGGTGTAGTTTGTAGCCTGCTTCCTCCTCCCCCGGGTTGCAAGTTTCATCCCCGATGTGACCAGGTCATGGAACTTTGCGAGAAGGAAAAACCGGGATTAAAGGAAGTCGAAGCTGGGCACTGGGTGGCCTGCCATTTATTTTCCAAAACGGTATGATTGGCCGAATCAACCTGCGAGAGGGTCAGGAATGGAATCGAATGATGACTTTCTAAGAGTTAAAGATCTGGGGAAGTACTTTGATGTGTCCAGAGGTTTCATCTCAAAACTATTCTATGGAAACCGAACTCTAAAGGCTGTCGATCGCGTAAACTTAAAAATAACGAAAGGCGAAACTTTAGGATTGGTGGGGGAGAGCGGATGCGGAAAGTCCACCATTGCCCGCTTGATCACCCGATTGATTGAACCTACCTTTGGAGATATTTACTTCCAAGGGACGAACCTCGCTTCCTTAAGACCCGAAGAAATGCGCCAGATGCGAAGGCATATACAGATGATCTTTCAGGACCCTTTTACCTCCTTGAATCCCAGGAAAAAAATTGCAACCATCATCGGGATGCCGCTGGCGATTCACTACAAGATGCGGGGAAGAGAAAAACGGCAGAGGGTTTTGGAACTATTGCAAAAGGTAGGAATGGGAACTGAGCATATTGATCGTTATCCCCACGAATTCAGCGGAGGCCAACGGCAGCGCCTCGCCATTGCTCGAGCCTTGGCCCTAAACCCCGACCTGGTAATATGCGATGAGCCCGTTTCGGCCCTGGACGTATCCATCCAGGCCCAAATTCTCAACCTTTTCCGCCAGCTCCAGGATGAGATGGGCTTAACCTATCTGTTTATTTCTCATGATCTAGTCGTGGTGAAACATATCAGTAACGACGTCGCGGTTATGTATGCCGGGAAGATTGTGGAATTAGCTTCCACGGAAGAAATCTTCGATTCTCCTCTCCATCCGTACACGAGAGCTTTGCTCAGTTCGCGGTTCGAAGACCGGAAGGAACGAGAAAAATATGCCATGAAAGGAGAAATCATCAGTCCCATCAATCCTCCTCATGGATGCCGATTGCAAAAGAGATGCCCTCAAAGTCAGCCCTGTTGTTCCGAATTAGAGCCGGAGCTGAAGGACGTGGGCAATGGTCATTACGTGGCCTGCCTAAAAAATTAGACCAACCGGCTTGTTCCTTCTACTCTTCAATTTATCTTAAATAATCTTTTTAAATCCCCCCCAGCCCCCTTTTTTTAAACTAATCATGTTCCACAGGTCAGTTTCCGGACACAGGGAGGTAACGAGTATGGGTTTGGTAAAAGGTTGTATTCAGGGCGCTTTTTCAAAAAGAATATTTCATTGGTGATGTCCAATAAGAGATTGAAATTTATTTTTAATAATGTTTAAATTCATTATGTTAGCTATGCCATCCCCGGTGTCCAGGAAAGAATATGGGACACGATCAGTTTTTCAAAGGGGGGGAACGGGTGGATTTCTTGCGCCTCGCCTCTCCAAAGGGGAATGAAGAGGGATTTAAGGGCGTTTTTCATAGAGGAAAAGTGTTACCATTGTGTTTTTATAAATGAAGGAGGATATTCCATGGGAAAAAGCAGAGTGTCCATCGTAAAAACCAATCCCCAACCGGATTTTACAAGCATCCGCCAGGCGGTGGAAAAGGCTATTCACCTCATCGGGGGAATTGCAGACTTAATCAAACCAGGAATGAAAGTTCTTTTGAACCCCAGTTGGGTTGCTCTCCCTACAGAGCCGGAGAAAGGGTGCATTACCCAGGCCGAAGTTACCCGGGCTGTGGCGAACATCGTTAGGGAAATGGGCGCCCGGCCCATTATCGCCGAATCCGCGGCAGTGGGGGTGGACAGCGAGAAGGTTATTGCGGCTTCCGGGTACTGCAGCCTCAGGGAAAGCGGTTATGAATTAATTGATCTTAAAAAGACGGAGAAGGTCATGATTCCAGTCCCCGGCTGGAAAGTGTTTAAGGAGATTGAAAGCCACGTACTGGTGCGAGAGGCGGATGTGATCATTTCCCTGCCCAAAATGAAGACTCACGACCAGACGGAAATCACCTGCTCGATCAAAAAGCTAAAAGGCCTGCTTTCGGATCAATATAAGAAAATGATGCATCAGGAAGGGTTATTTGAAGGGGTAGTGGATCTTCTAACAGCGGTGAAGCCGCAATTGACCATAGTGGATGCCATTTATTGCCAGGAAGGATTGGGCCCGGTTTTCGGTAAGCCGGTGGAGATGGACTTAATCCTCGCCGGCAAGGACCTTGTGGCCGTGGATACAGTCTGCGGCCTGATCATGGATTTTTCTCCGGAAGAAGTTCCCTTGACGATGACCGCAGCCGCGCGGGGCCTGGGAACCGCCAGGCCGGAGGAGATTGAGATTGTTGGAGAGCCTTTGAGCAAAGTGTGCCGCCGCTTCCTCCGGTCCATGGAAGATAATCCCGTGCAGGTGGAAGGATTCAACCTGATTTATGGCGGAGTCACCTGCACAGGTTGCCGCAACACGGTGATGAGCGCTCTCGTTGATATGCGCAACGCCGAGCAGCTCATGTATCTTCCGGGAGTAACGGTGGTTACGGGAGATCCCGAGATTTCTCCGTTCGTCCCCGCGGAGAGCATTGTAACCGTGGGGAAATGCGTTCCCGAAGGGAAACGGGGGAGGCGTTATGTAAAAGGCTGCCCTCCCAACAATGCCTATGTGGTGCAGGCCATCATCGGGGATCGGGGAAAGGCCAGGAGAATGTATGCGGAAGGGGACTTAGAATCCACCGATAAAAAATGACGGCCTAAAAAGGTCTTCGCCAAGGAGAGTTGTTTACTATGTTATAGTTGATGAACTTGTAAAAAGTCGTCACTCCGGCCTGCCTTCGCCGAAGCGTCTTAGCGCAGGCAGGTGAAAACCGGAGTCCAGGCAATACCTGACCAATTGAAAACACTGGGTTCCGGCTTTCGCCGGAATGACAGAACCTGGCCTAAAGAGACTTTTTACGGGACCATCATATTTTGAATGTGGGAAAAAATCTTCTCACGGCCGGTCATTTTATCCTGAATTATTAATCAGTCCATAATTGTATAGACACTTAATAAGCCGTTAGCGCTGAGCATGTCGAAGCATGAACGGCAAAACAACGCACCCTTCGACGGGCTCAGGGTGAACGGTGGGAAATATGCCTTTTCAATTATGGACTCCTTAGTATCCGGGAGAAGTTGGATTTGCTTGTCGGTTTTTCATTATCAAATGGATCACGATGGGGATTAGGGCTAAAATAGCCCCAACCAAATCCGTCTTCCATTCCGGGAAGGTGATGAGGACGCCGCCTACAGCAAGGAGGGGACGCGCCCACCAGGAAAGAATCCCCACTTTTAAAAGGTAACCCTCCATTCCCCCTGCAAGAAGAATGACTCCGACAACGGCAATGGCAAAATGATAAAGGGCTTCTAAAATAGAAGTTTGCATCACCAGGGCGGGATTGAATACGAAGAAAAAAGGAATGAAATAGATAACCACGCCAAGGCGCATGGCCTGGAAGGAAGTCTTCATGGGCGGAGCCCCGGCAATGGTCGCCCCCAAGAAGGCTGCCGCAGCCACCGGGGGGGTGATCCCGGCCAGCATGGAATAATAGATGATGAAAAGATGGACGGCGATAACATTGAGCTGGCCGATTTTTATCACCTCGGGAGCCAGGGTTACGGCTAAAAAGATGTAGGCGACTATGGACAGACCGATCATGCCCATCAAATAACAGGCAACAACTCCCAGCAGGAGGGTAAAATATACGTTTCCCCCGCCCATGTAAACCAGACCGGCGGCAAACGACCCGGAGACGCCAGTGATGGTCAGGCCGGCCACCACGAAACCGATGGGAAAGATGATGGCCGCGGTCTGGGAGATCAAAATGCCTACCTGGGAAAGAGTATGGACAATGCGGGCGGGGGTCATCATGGTATCCTTTCTGAAGAAGGAAAGAATTAACATAACCACTACGGCGTAAAAAGGAGCCATCTCTTCCCACCGCATATAAATAAGCCCCCAAACCAGGAAGAGGAAGACAGCTATAAAATGCCAGCCTTCTTTGAAGGTTTTCTTCAAAGAAGGCAATTCCTCTGTCGGCAAACCTTTGAGGCCGACTCGGGCGGCATAGGCATCGACCTGCATGAGCAACCCCAAATAGTAAAGAACCGCCGGAATCAGGGCGGCCACGATGACCGTGGCATAGGAAATTCCCAGAAACTGGCACATGACGAAAGCCACGGCCCCCATCACCGGCGGCATAAGCACCCCGCCGGTGGAGGCACAGGATTCAATAGCTCCGGCGTAATGAGCGGGATACCCCATACGCTTCATGGCCGGAATCGTCACGGAGCCGGTGGCCACAATATTGGCAAAGATGCTGCCGCTCAAACTGCCGAAGAAGCCGCTCGATATGACGGCCACCTTGGCCGGCCCTCCACGATAACTTCCGCACAAGGTAAGGGCAAGGTTGAGAAAGAACCTGCCGGCTCCAGAGGCGATCAAAACCGCGGCGAAAAGAAGAAAACCGATGAGAATCTCCCCCAGCACCTTGGAGGGCAGGCCCATAAGCCCTGCTTCCGTGAAGACCATGGACCCGATGTTGGATACAAAGGGCAAGCCATAGCCCCAGAAGACTCCCGGCATGTGGGGAGCGATAAGCGGGTAGAGCCCCAAGACGAGACAGACGAGAAAGTAAGCAACGCCGCCAACTCTCCTGCCCCCTTCCAGGATCAACCCCCAGAGAATGAGGGCCAGGACAAAATTAAACTTTGCGGGAGTTGTCCAGCCAACCCTTGCCATATCCTCGCTGTTCAAAAAGAAATAAAAACAAAGGGCAAAGGTGAGGAAGGCCAGCACCAGATCATACCAGGGGATTCTTTTGGTTCCCTTCCGGGCTGGCAGCACAAGGTATGAACAACTTGAATATACGGCCATGATCAGGAAATAATAGCCAAAATCCAAAAGCGCTTTGCCCTTGATGGTGAAGGCGAAGAGATAAAAGATGGCCAGGCCGATGCCGGCGGTTGACAGGGAAAGGAAAATCGCCTTTATCGGGGTTGGCAGGGCGCTATACCTGGTTGTCTCAAATTCTTTTGTTTCTACTTGTTTAGCCACAATAAGACTCCCCGATTAAATAAAAGCCTTTCAGGGTGCCTGTTTGGGGGAAAAGGCACCCTTGGAAAGGGGCAATGTTTTCCCTTGCTATTTAGTCGCTTAGCAGGCCCCCGGCTTATTCAAGCCTAACCTTAAATTTTGGATAATCCTTGACATACCTGTTCCAGAGGCTCTCCCATTCTTTATTATCAAAGGCGATTTTTATCTTCTTTTCATGAGCTTCCGCTGAGGCCTTCTTCCAGGCATCGATATACCGTGCCATTAGTTTAATCGCCTCCTGGTTCCAGATATCGTCTTTTGCCGTCCATTTGCCGATTTCCTTAAGGTAGCGGATGGTCCCCTCATGAATCGGCGCCCCGGTATAGTCCAGAAATTCACGGAATAAGTCCATACTCATTCGCGCACAGAGAGCGTGGGCATCCTTATAAGCGGAAAAGTTTTGGTGGAGCCATTTAGCCAATTGATATGCCAGTTCCGGGTCAGTCTTGGCCATTCCCCAATATAAAAAGTTTGACACCCAAGCTTCCCGGCCAATGGCCGATTTAACTCCAATGCCTAACTTGCTCGGGATAGTCAAAGGCCGCAGCTTTATCACCTCAGCCCACCCCTTTTTATCCGCCAGCGGCTTATCCAGCCAGCGAAGTCCCTTGGGATGCGCTTCAATCTCATAGGTTACCGAACTGATCGTCGCCACCATAGCCACATCGGCTTTGCCTTCGGCTATGCTCTTAACGTTCGCCGGGTAGCTGCCTAAGGGAACCCTAATATAATTCTTCATGAGTTCCTTATTTTCCCCTATCCCCAGAAAAGCAGGGATAACTTGCTCCGACCAGATGATCATGGACGCCGAAGAGGTATTTACGGCCACTCTCACTTTTTTCCCGGCTTCCAAGGACTTCTTGATGTCGTAAATGGTCTTTAACTCTGAATCGCCCCTGACCGCCCACCCCCAGGGGGTATCGTTATGGTGCCAAATAACCCTCATGTCGCCCTTGGGAAGCTCAAGGAATCCCTCCAGTCCTTCTGCGTAGGTCAATGGTTCGGTTTGAGAGGCGGAGTTGAGTAACACCTCCCCGCCAATAAGCCTTTGCATCCTCGATCCCTCGGAGTTGTCCGGAAGCACCCGAACTTTCATCCCGGTCATTCTTTCCATGATAGATCCCCAGGCAGCAGTGGAAGCATGGCTGCCCGTTCCGACCGCCGGAGTGGTAATCAACAAATCGCCCGGCCATTTATAGGTTGCCTGGGCCATTGCGTGGGGGATAGAAGCAAGGAGGAAAGCTAAAAACGCCACTGACGAAAACACCACCAGCCATTTCTTAATCATAGGTCACCTCCTGATTTAAAGATCACCTGGTGATCTTTTTAGTGAGCTGTTTTGGCCAATAAAAGACGATTAGCGAAAAAGAGTTTTTACCCTTGGAAATACGGAGACAATCTACAAGTACTTCTATACCTGTGCCCCTGGTCACTTTTTAGGGCATTGCTTAACGGAGAAAATAATTCCCTCAACGTGTCGTTCTGCCTGGGTAAGAGAAGAGGTTACCCGAGGCCAGGCATTGTATGGGTAAGAAGAGACCGACTGTTATTCACGGCCAATTCCTGGAAAGCAAAGCTTTTTAAAAAAGCGCAACCATATACAACCGTTTTTTCTTTTCCGACAACCAAACAAGAGATCAGATAATGGGATAGGGTTTGTGATTACCTCAATATGAGGCATGAAAGTACTACTCTTTTTAATTATTGTCAAGAAAATTAAACAACTTGACTACCAAGAATTAATCGATGCTGAAAATTTGTCTTGAATGCCCTCGAGAGGATGAATAGAATGTAAATGGTTATAAACACGAATATCGTCAGCATGCCAATTTAATTGTCCCGGGTTCAACGGGTAAAAAAAAGAAAATCCCGAAAGGGATAAATAAAAGGAGGAAAGGCAAATGGCCAAAGGCTATAACGGTAAGATTTTGCGGGTGGATTTAGCGTCAGGCGAAATTAAAGTAGAAGAACCAAGCGAAGTCATCTATCGGACTTATCTGGGCGGCGGAGGCTTGGCCTCTTATTACTTGCTGCGAGAACTCCCGCCGGGAGTCGATCCGCTCGGTCCGGAAAATATCCTTATCTTTGCGGCCACGGTCATCACCGGAGCTCCGGTCTCCGGAATGGTGCGTTTTTCAGTGGCGGCCAAGTCACCTCTGACCGGGGTTTTTGGCGAGACGGAGGCCGGCGGCTTTTTCGGGCCGGAGTTGAAATTTGCCGGGTTTGATGCGGTGATCATAAAAGGCAAAGCGCTAAGGCCTTCATACCTGTGGATCCATGACGGGGAAGCGGAAATCCGGTCGGCTGAAAAGATTTGGGGATTGGAGACCGGGGCAGCTCAGGAAAAAATTCGGGAGGAATTGGGAGATCAGCGGGTACGCATAGCCCAGGCCGGCCCGGCCGGCGAGAAGCTGGTCCGTTACGCCTGCATCATCAATGAGCTGAAACATGCCAATGGGCGAACGGGTATGGGAGCGGTCATGGGATCGAAGAATTTAAGAGCCATTGCCGTCCGTGGGACGGAGAGACTGGAATTTCATGATCCGGAGAAGGTGAAAGAGCTGGCCAAATTGCAGGCGGAACTCATCAGCCAGTGGGGTCCGAATAAAGTGATGCGCAAGCTGGGAACGCCCAACCTGGTGATGCCTCTGAATACCCAGGGCATTCTGCCCACCAGAAACTTTTATACCGGAGTTTTCGCAGGCGCGGAAAAGATCAGCGGTGAACGGATGGCCGAAACGATCCTGAAAAGTGAAGAAGGGTGTTATGCCTGCGGGGTGCGCTGCAAACGGGCAGTAGAAGTTCCGGAAGGCCCCTATGCCACCTCCAGCGAATATGGAGGACCGGAGTATGAGACCTTAAGTTCGCTTGGTTCCCTCCTTTGCATCGATGACCTGGCCGCCATTTCCAAAGGGAATGAACTCTGCAACCGCTACGGGCTGGACACCATTTCCGTCGGCGTGGCCATCGGGTTTGCCATGGAATGTTTTGAAAAGGGGCTTTTCACCAAGGCCGATACGGAAGGAATCGAATTTCGGATGGGAAACGCCGAAGCCATGGTGAAGGGCATTGAATGGATCGCCCAGCGCAAAAAGGGCATAGGCGATCTCCTGGCCGAGGGGGTGAAAATTGCCGCGGCCAGAGTCGGCAAAGGGGCTGAAAAATATGCCCTGCATATCAAAGGCCAGGAACTCCCGATGCACGACCCGCGGGGAAAAACGGGACAGGGGCTTAGCTTTGCCCTTTCTCCGACGGGGGCCGATCACATTGAGGCTCCCCATGACACGCCTTTCGCCACGGCAGGAGCCATGTTAGGGCGCATCGCTCCCTTGGGTCTTTTGGAGCCCGTGCCGACCAGGGATTTAGGACCCCAAAAAGTGCGCAATTACGTTTACCTGCATTTTGTGTGGTCTCTTTTCAATTCCCTGGGGATTTGTAATTTCACGGCCGGGCCGGTTTGGGCGTTCCCCATCAACAAATGGGCCGAACTCGTTGGCGCGGTCACCGGCTGGGAGACGAGCCTCTGGGAGCTTATGAAGGTGGGGGAACGGACCGTGACCATGGCCCGGGTATTCAACCTGCGGGAGGGGTTTGGGCGCAAGGACGATACGCTACCCGATCGGCTCTTTGATCCCCTGGAAGGAGGGCCGCTTCAGGGGAAAGGCATTGACCGCAAGGAATTCGACGAGGCCTTGACCATGTATTACGAAGCCATGGGCTGGGATCCAAAAGAGGGAGTGCCCACGAAAGGAAAATTAGCTGAGTTGAACCTGGCCTGGCTCGATGAAATGATCAAGGATAAAAGAAGAGGAAAATAATTAGCTATGAGCAGAACTCTTGGCGCGAAGCGGCTTTAAAGATTGGCCGATGCTGTCCCGCAGGGAGGGACTCATCGGCCTGGTCCCCGGGCCCAAAATAGTAGGAGGCGCCCATAATGAAAATAGCGTATCACTTTAGCGGTTTTAAAAAAGTGGTTTGGTTACCTTCGTTCAGGCGGGAACAAGACGAACCATGGAGCATCAGCGTTTGTAGTATCCCCACTCCACCAGCCGCGAGTAAGAGTGCTCCGCGAATTTTCCCTCTCGCACCACCTGTAGATAGCGGTGGTACTCCTGGGCCGCTTCGGCCTTTTTCCACATCCCTTCGAGGGAGAATCCTTTGAAGAAGAGGGTGTTGGGATTTCCGGGGAGGATTTTTTCATAGGCGCTGAAATCCTGGTAGGCCCCGGGGAAATCCCGGGTCTGGATTTTGGCGAATCCGCTCAGGTGGTAGGCCTGGGCTTCCTTAGGATAAACGGCCTTGGCCGCCTCCGAGTATTTTAACCCTTCGGCGGGCTTCTTTTGGACTATCTGGCAGGTGGCCATCATGACCAGACCGGCATAGTCATCGGGGGCCTGCTTCAAGGCGCTGCGGAGATGCGCTTCCGCCTCCCCGAACTTCTGGCGGGCCATCTCCTGTTCTCCTTTCTGCAGCTCTTCTATGACCCCCTTCATGGCCCGAAGCCGACCGGTTTGATCCATATACCGTTCCCGGTACAGGGGAAGGTTCTGGGATGAGGCATATTTGTCCTGTGAAGTCTTGACCGCGGATTGGTAGCGCTCATCGCTCATGGGGTGAGTGGCGAACATCATCTCAATGGCGCCGGGTTTAGATTTGGAAAGATTCCGGAGAATGTCCATCAATCCCACCATTCCCCTGGGGCTGTATCCCGCCTTGACCATGTATTCCATCCCCAGAGCATCCGCCTCCCGCTCGTTGCCCCGGCTATAGGAAGCCAGCAGGGCGCCAGCGCCGATGCTCCCCAGGGTCCCCGCGATTTGTCCCAGCCCCCCGGCCACCATGGAAAAACCGCCCACCAACGCGTTGGTCAGCATCCCTTTGGACATCTGCTGGGCCGTGTGCCGGGCATTCACGTGCCCCAGTTCATGGCCCAGGAGGGCCGCCAGTTCGGCTTCATTCTCCATAGCCAAGAGAATCCCCCGGGTGCAGGCAATGCTGCCGCCCGGAAAGGCGTAGGCATTGACATAAGTGGCGTTGACCCCCCGAAAAGAATAAGGCATGTGGGACCGGTGGGTGCGGCTCACCATGTTGTGGCCTACCTGGCGGACATAGTCGCTCAGATCCCAGTCCTGAATCTGGCCGTAATCGGCTGAAATTTGGAAAGGAGAATGCTGCCGGTCGATCTGGACCTCCTGTTCTTCGGAGAGCAGCATGAGCTGGGTTCTTCCGGTCACCGGGCTGGTGGCGCAGCTGACTGCCGCCCCAGCGGCGGACATAGACAGAAGCCACAAAAAATGCCGGCGGGTGAATGAACCGGGCCCTCGATCCGGGAAAAGACGATAGTTCATAGGCCTTTCTCCCCAAACAGTCGGTTTTAGAAAAAGACGGCCCAATATGGCAGCCTCCTTAATTCTATTACAATCGGGGAAAGAAAAAAAGAAACTTGAAAGACTTTAGCTCTTTGAAAAGAGGCAGGGCGTCGGGGTTGGGGGAATCCATGGCCCAGGGGCCTGGTCCCGCCATGGCGGGATTGGAATCATGAGGTGCTGATTTCTTCACCTTTCCCCCAGGGGATTCCAAAAACCGGCAACTCCCTTTTCTTCCTTCGGTTGATGGTGGTACAGGGTATAAGATATCCCTTATGCCGCATGGCCAATTGTGGGGAGAAATATTGTTTCGCCAGGCAAGCGCTCAAAAATAGTATTTCAGTCCAAGGCCTAAAGTGTTTGCTCCTCCTTTGGTTCCAAAAAGTCCAAAGCCGGGGGAGCGGTGGTGTATACGCAAGACCCCTGCCCAGCTACTTTTCGGCGGGCCGAGGGTAATTTCACCAAACCAGTATATTAACAATTGTTTGCTTGATCCACTTAGTACCGTCTCCACTCGCGGCACTTCAGTGGCATAGGAAGGCCCGATCCCCCACGCCAGACTCGTGTTGACTCTTTTTTGCCAGGGAAATCTCTGCCAGCGGCCGGCAACAGCAAGATTCATCTCCCAGTTTTTTTGATCTCCGAAATATTTACCTATTTGTCCTTCTAACTCCATAGATAAGGCGCCATTTAAAAAGCTTTTCGCTTTCCAAGCGCAAGCTGCCACAATAATATAGGCATCGAGTAAGTGAATGTTTTGTGAAAAGGGGCTGGCCACTTCACCACTGGTCATCTGCCCGAAATAAAAAGTTAGGGAGTATTGTTTTGCCGATGCGTTAGGGCTAAGCAGGCCAAAGGTTAAGGATGCCAATCCAAAGATGCAGGCAAACTGAATCCTTCGACATCTCAATTGCCAACTCCCAATTTTTTCTGGCGTAGGATAAGTTTTTTTTCTTGAAAGCGGACTTTCAATAGGTGCCCCATACCCATACATATTTCGCCAGGACCTCTTCTCTCTCGCATCATTTCGCGGCGCCACCCTGAATGCCGACAACGGCAGAAGTCGCCGTACGGTCAATTCCCGCAGCGTGCCTCGCCGCAAGATACCCGAAGGTCATCGCCAGCCCTAGTTCGGCCCCGGCGCCCGGATACTCGCCACCCATCACGGAATGCATGTCGTTGCCGCAGGCGTACAGACCTGGGATGGGCTGGCCGGAACGATCTAGCGCTTGCGCATGCACGTCCGTGAGCAATCCGAGGCTCGTGCCCAGAGGGGTAGGAAGCACCGCCACCGCACAGAACGGAGGTTTCACGATCGGACCAATGCACGGGTTCGGCAAATGCGCCGCGTCGCCACCCGCGCGGTCATACGCGTTTTCTCCCTTGCCGAATTGGGCATCCACCCCAGTTCGGGCAAATTCGTTATGCGTCTTGATGGTCTCTACCAATCCCGCCGCATCCACGCCGATTGTGCGCGCCAACTCTTCCACGGAGTCCGCAACCTTGAGGTACCCTCGCCTGACATACCCCCGCAAGATGGGGGTCATCGGCCTGATCATTCCCAGGCCGTACTTCCAGATAAAGCGGCGATCGCACACCAGCCAGGCCGGAATGCTCGGGACTGTCACATGCGACCGATACATTGCCCGGGTGAACTCGTGGTAAGAGACCGCCTCGTTTACAAAACGCCGCCCGGCAGCGTTCACGGCCACAAGTCCCGGCTTACCGCGATCCAGGACGATGTGCGGATACACCGCCGTGGAGCCGTCCTTGCGGATCGCAATCGAGCTGGGAAACCACAGCGAATTGTCTTCTCCCTCCGGCCCCAGCGAAGCGCCGATCTCCTGCGCCATCAGCAATGTGTCGCCCACGCAACCCGCGAAAGCCGAAGTATACGTGGCCACCGGTTTCGGAAAGTACCGCTCTCGCAATTCCGGACTCGCGGGGAAACCCCCGCCCGCCAGAACAATTCCACGGGACGCGCGGACGCGCACCTCTGACTCGGCCCGATCGACCATAAGACCGCAGGCCCGCCCCTGTTCCGAGATCAGCCGTGTGGTCCTGGCGTTGAACCAAACTGCGACCCGGCGGTCGAGCAAGTTACGATAAAGCCTCGCTGCGAGGGCATTGCCCAGGACTAGCCGCGTTCCACGCTTATAACGCAGCCGGTCCAGGGCAAAACGAGAAACCAGCGTGGCTCCGAGCCATAAGGCATCCAGAGACCTGCCGATCCGCAAGAGGCGCGCCGCTTCTCCACGGGTCACCATCATTCCGCCGAACAACATGAGCTCTGGAATGAACCAGCGGACACGATCGAAATGATCCCTAAGCGTCCGGCCGTCAAACGGGAGTGGCTCCAGCGGCCGCCCCCCCAACGCCGCTCCCGGCAAATCCTGCCGGTAGTCCGGCTGTTGGCGATATACTCGGAAATCAACATCCGTATGCCTCGCCAGATACTCCAGCATCTCGGGCCCCGCGGCGATGAAGGCTTCACGGAGTCGACGGTCTGCCCGATCGCCCACCAGCGCATCCAGATACTCGAGCGCCGCGTCGGCATCGTTCATGACCCCAAGCTGGCGCTGCTGTGCGTTATTCGGAATCCAAACCGTTCCTGAAGAATACGCCGTCGTTCCGCCGATTTGATCACTCTTCTCGATCAGGAGGGTCCGCATACCCTCGACCGCTGAGACAAGCGCCGCGGTCATGCCGCCCGCCCCAGCGCCAAGGACGACCAGGTCGTATTCCTCGTTCCATTGCGTCGGCATTGCTCTCATGCCAACGTCTTCTTTCGATGTCATTATTATCGACACTCCATTCGCGTCCGGCCCCTTGAGACGCTTGCTCTACTGCACCCCCGTCGGATACGGTCGACCCCTGCCCGCTGCCGGCCTGGCATCATTCACCGGAATATCCGGCCCGAGCAAGCGTGGCTGTTCACGCCCTGCGTCCGCTGAGTTGTTTCACCTCGGGCATGTCGGCAGGTGGAGAGGCTACCACGACGAAGATCAGATCCTCCAGGCCGGTATTGAAGATCCCGTGGCGGACCCCGGGGGGGATATGGATGACCATGTGGGGCTCTACCAGATGATTCTTTCCGTCCAATTCGATAATCCCTCTCCCCTGGAGGATATAATAGATGTTCTCCGCCACCTCATGGACATGCACCTCGGCATAACCCTTGGGCTGGTAAATTGAGAGGCGAAAGTCGAAATAGCGCGTGTCCGCGTTTGTCGGGTGAACCAGCATCTTAGAAAAAGCTGCAAAGTGCGCCGGCGGCTGCTCCCAGAATGCCTCCTCGACTCGCATCACCTTCGCTTTGGGCTTCGCTCCTTTCGGCATTGCTGCCCTCCTCTCTTAGATGTTCGGCTATGGTTGGCTGCGGCAATACCATTCGATGTACGCTGCCAGGCCTCGCCTGAGGTCATATTTCGGTTGATAGTCGAGGACCGTCCTGGCGCGGGTGATGTCCAACGCGCCCTTGGGCGGGGCTATGAGCCGGTCGTCATACCAATAAGGACCCGGGCCCACCGAGAGGTCAGCGCCTGGGATCAGTTCTTTCACGAGGGCAACCATCTCGGCGATCGTTCGGCCTTCGCCGCTGGCGAGGTTGTACACGTCGAATGGATGCGAGGCGTGATCCAGGGCCAGCAGGATGCCTTCTACGCAGTCATCGAGGTACGTGTGATCTATCCGCGCGTCTCCTCCGCGGGGCAGGTGCAGCGGCCGGCCGGCCAGCGCAGCCTCGATCAAGGTCCGGGGGATCCGCTGGCGAGGAAAACCTGGTCCGTACACCCACGAGAGCCGGGCGTTGATGAAATCCGTCTTGTACACCCTCCGGTAGAAGCGGCCTAACTGCTCGGAAGCGACCTTGCTGATGCCATAAGGCGCGGTGGGCGCCACGGGGTGCTCTTCGTCAGCCGGCTCGTATCGAAAGGCCCCGTAGGTTTCCTCGGAGGAGATGTGGACCGCGCGCTCCACATTGAACAGCCGCATCGCCTCCAGCACATTGAGCGTGCCTTCGATGTTCACCCGGGTCACGTGACTCGGGGCCGACAGGGAGGAGACCACGCTGACGATCGCTGCCGCGTGGACGATGCGCTTAACATCGTGCTGCCTTATGACGTTTAGAAGGCCGCTCAGATCGGTGACGTCACCGCTGATTAAGACCACATTGGAACCGAGGCCTCTTAGGTTCGCAGGGTCGCCGGCCTGGAAATTGTCGAGGGCGATCACTTCATCGCCCCGCTCGGCCAGGCGTTTCACGATCGCCGCGCCCAGAAAGCCCGCTCCTCCCGTCACAAGCACGCGCGCCATTTGCACTCCGGTGTCATCCTTGCCCTCGAGCGTTCCGCGACATCAGGTCGTCCACCCCAGTGCCCGCAGGCGCTCCAGGCTGATTCGGTTGCTTTCATCCGGCATCTCCCTGTCCACGATCTCCATGATCGTAGGACCCTCATATCCCAGCATCCGCACCTTCGCGGTCACCGCAGCAAAATCTACTGCGCCGGTGCCGATTCGATCATGCCCCCACCTTTTCTCGTCGGTATCCGATAAATGAAGGAGGGCCAGATGTGGCGCGACCATTTCCATCCCCTCCAACGCCGATTCCACCATGGTCGCGTTGGCCACGTCATAGGCCAGTTTCAACTTTGGGTGCGGCAGCTCGCGGCGCATTTGGACCAGCATGGGTGCGGAGGGAAGCACGTTGTACGCATTCTCAAGGGCGAAGGTCACGCCCAGCCGCTCGCAGTCCGCCAGCAGAATCTCCAATGCCTCTTTGACCAGCCCCCACAGGTAGGACTGGTCAGGGGCGATGAGCATATGCTTCCGGCCGGCTGGCGCAACAACAATGGCGGCCCCAATCTCATGGGCGAGCTGTATGGTCTCGCGGACCTGCCGGATGGACTCTTCCCGAATCCCCGGGTTCGGGCTGGCGATATTGATGTCGAGGAAGGTCGGGTTGACCGAAGAGATCCGCAGCCCCAAGGACTCGACCAGTAGGCGGAAGGATTTCCGGTCTGAGGTGGACCAATCCCGCGGCCAGCAGTGGGGAACGTGACTCATCAGCTCGAAGTAATGGAACCCCAGGTCGGCGATCCGGTGGACCGCCTCCCGGAGCGACAGGTCCCACAGCCACGAGTACGTGCAGGCCCCGACGGTCAGCAGCATGGAATGCTCCCTCCGAGAGCGGATTCACGCCCAGTTCGGCGTGAACATGATCTTCAGCCCTACCGGCTGGTCATCAGCTCGATCCCGATTCAAATTGATTAATTATTATTGATAAGAACTTGTTTTAGGGTGGAGCAAATATACAAAAAAGGGAATTGGGCGTCAAGAGAATTTTAGCACAACATCCTGGGTTCATTTTAGGGGCTTTTCAGCGGGGTTTCGGGGGATTTTCGGGGTATGTGGAAACGCATTGAATTGTTTTGCAACCCGGGAGACAACGTCCCCTATGCGTCCCTTATGCCCCTTGACACGTCCACTCTCCGTTTCTATAATTTCCCTATGGCGATAGAAAAAGCAGCAGGATTATGTACGCTCCGGGATCAAGGATTCCGTTTGGGAAGCTGCATGGTTTCCATAGCCGGCAAGAAAGCCCTGGCCTGCCAGGCCACCTTGCGAAAAAAAAATTCAAACTTCGAAAGGCTGATTTCAGCTGTTCATCTTTCCCGCCCGGAAAACTATCTTTCTATATATCAATCCGGATGTAATTTTTCCTGCCGCAAATGCCATTCCTGGTATTTTAGCAAGCACGCCGAAGGGGAATGGTATACGCCGGAGAAAATTCTCCAGGCCTGCCTTCAGTATGAAAAAAAAGTCACCTGGGATGAGCCGCGCAGCAAAGCCACAGCCTACCATGCTCACGATACCTGCCGCTGTTGCGGCGCCTGCGCGCTTTATCAACAAAGATCATCCCTTTGCCCAGGAATTCTGGACAGTTCTCGAATCACCTTGAGCCCTCAAGGATTTGGACCGGTCCGTAACATCGTGGGTTTCACCGGAGGAGACCTTACCTGTCAGGCTGAATTTTACGCCCGCTGCTCCGAACTGATTAAAGCTCAAACCAAAATTTGGGTTTTGATTGAGACCAATGGGTATGGTCTTTCTCCCGCCAATTTAGACTTGCTTCAGAGGGCTGGAGTGGATGCCTTCTGGCTGGATATTAAGGCTTATAAAGACGATGTGCATCGCTGGTTGACAGGGTGTTCCAATGAATGGATCTTGAGACTCCCGGAAGAGATGTTGAGGCGAGATTTTACTTTGGAGGTTCTTTCCCTGTATATTCCTGGGGTCGTCGAGACGGGTCAGCTCGAAGCCATCGCTACGCTTTTGGCAAGAGTAGATGTGGAGCTTCCGTTTACGATTTTAGCCTTCTTTCCCGAGTATAGAATGAAAGACCACCGGTCTCCAACCCTGGGGGAAATGGTCACTGCATTTGAAGTGGTCAAAGGAACAGGGTTGCAAAATGTGCGCCTGGGGAATACCGGGATTTTTGCCCAAAAGGAAGAGGAGATCCAGATTCTACTGGAAAAAGTGGGGCGGGGATCATTTTGAAAGGAAACCCATGTTAGGGGTATCCACTTCTTTCCGATCGGAAATTTCTAACAGCGGTATGGAAGTTATCGATGCGGTGTTGGACCTGGGTGTGGAAGCGGTAGAATTGGAGTACCGGATCACCCTGCCCATGCTTAAGGAAATCCTGCCGGTTTTGAAAAAAAGGCGGATTAGAGCAGTCAGTTTGCATAATTTTTGCCCGTTGCCTGAAGAAGTTCCCAAAGAGAAAGCCAGCGGCGATGTTTTTTCTTTATCTTCACCCGATAAAGATGAGCGAGATCTGGCGGTTAAATATACTTTGCGCACGCTGGAATGGGCGGAGGAGCTGGAAGTAAAAGCCGTAGTCCTGCATATGGGCAAGATTCCCATGGACAGTCCCATGGAAACTATCCTGAAGCTCTATGATCAAAAGAAAATCCATACCGCAGAAGGGCGGGAATTCATCCGGGAGCAAAAAAAGATTCGGGCCGGAAAAGGGCAACTCCATCTTGATGCTGCGATGCGTAGCCTTGACCGATTGGTTAGGGAGGCAGATAGGAGGGGAGTGCTCCTCGGTTTGGAGAACAGGTATAACATTTACGATTTTCCCAACCTTAAGGAGTTTAAAGTCCTTTTCCAGGAATTCAGCGGTAGCCCGGCGCGCTACTGGCACGACATTGGCCATGCCGCCACCCAGCAAAATTTAGGGCTGGAAAATCAGAAAGAGCTTCTGGAACAATTCGGCGACCTTCTCGTTGGCGTCCATCTTCATGGGTGCAAAGGATATAAGGATCATGAGGCTCCCGGGAGCGGAGAGGAAGATTACACTCTCATAAAAAAATTTCTGAAACCCGATACCATCCGGGTAGTAGAAACCCATCATCGGGCCACCCGTGAAGCAATGCTCAGGGGTCTGGGATTTTTAAAGGAGCAGGGAATAACCTGATCGAGCGGGAAAGCTGTCTTAGTTAATTTAATTGTCTGGGGAATTCCTTTTTCCAATTTTAGTGTAGCCTGCAGCTTAATCACTTTAGACGTTTGACACTTATTCTTTATTTTTTCGTAACAGTTTAGCGGTTTGAAAAATGGTACAAAAGCCTTTGTTGAGGGCCGGGGGTTAGAGCGGAACGCGCCGGAAGCATCGGTTGGGTTTCCGCTTGGCCACGGGGACAAAAGATCTTTTCCTCCGGAGGAGGCGGGGGTTCTTGCCCGCCCCATATGCGGAGAAATAAGCGCCTTATGATTCCAAGCGTTACGCTCTGGCCCCCGGCCCCTGGAATCCCTTGGCCCTTACAACATACCTTTTTTCAAAGAGCTAAAGTGTTACATTTTTTCTTAATCCTGGTTTTAAAACTCGGTGATCTCTGTGTCCTCTGTGGCTAAAGTAAATTTTATCTTTCTGCTTTTAATGCTTCCTTTTCCTTCGTTTGCCGGGGAGGAGCCCAAGGCCCGAAATCTGCAAGGCATCTTCGCTTTGCAACTGATTGTCGAAAGGCCAACCGAAGATGCCCGCGGGGCTGGCATCACCGAAGAGGCGATCAGGAATCAAGTTACCGCTACCTTCAAATCTTCCCTACCTCAGGTGGCTCTCGACGCCAAAGAAGGCCCGGCCCTTTATGTGCGATTTGTCCTGCATAAGCGTAAGATAGAGGACCTGTATTATGGCATGATTAACGTGAGCGTAGATCGGGCAGTTATGGTCCTTTCTCCCAATGGAAATTTTCCCGCTTTTTCTCAGGTCTGGGAAAAGACCGTGGTCTTTTCGGGGAGAGACCCACTCTTGGGGGCCTATGAGATTATGGCTAAATTGCTGAACCTCTTGGTTGAAGATTGGAAGAAAGTTAATCGCTAAAGCCAAAAATGTTGAAATTTAGGCCTTTCTTCATTATAATTTCGTAACACTTTAGCCCTTTGAAAAGAGGTGGGGCGTAAGGTCAGAGGGAATCCATGGCCCGGGGGTCTGGTCCCGCCATGGCGGGATTGGAATCATAAGGCGCTAAAACCACTTTTTCAAACCGCTAAATTGATACTAATTTCTTTGTTTTGGGCGAAGTCCTGCCGTCATTCCATTGAGGAGGACAAGAGATGAAAAAGCCGTATGTGCCCTTGATATCTTTTTTGTTTTTTTTGTTTAGCATTTTGACAATGGTAGCGCCCGCCGGAGCCGAACTGAGGCATACAGTAAAACACGGGGAATCTCTATATTCCATCGCCAAGAAATTCCGTCTTTCCGTTGAAAAGCTTCAGGAAGCAAATGGACTTAATGCCCCAAATATCCAAGCCGGACAGCGCCTGATCATTCCGGAACAGGATAGGCCCGGCGCCTCAGCCGGGAAGTTGAAGAACCCGCAGGCCAGTGAAGAAGAACTTGCGGAATTGGACATTCCGGAGACTCATACCGTTAAAAAGGGAGAGACGCTGGCTAAAATCGCCTATCGCTACCATCTATGGGTGGAAGACCTGGAAGAGATAAACCAGTTGAAAGGGAAAAAAGTAAAGCCGGGGCAAATAATTTATCTCCAGAGATCCAGTGAAGGGCAGGAGGAAGTTGGCGGGGGCAGAGCTGAGAAAGATGAGAAGAAGATAGAAGGAAGAACGGAAATTCCCAAAGTCGTTGTAAACGGCAATGGTTTTTTGGTGGAAGAAAAAGACCGGCAGCTTCTGGCCAGAGCGGCCAGGGGCTTTTTAGGCTTAAAATACAGCCGGGGCGGGGCGAGCATCAATGGATTGGATTGTTCCGCTTATGTGCAAAAGGTTTTCAATATCTTCGGCATTGACCTCCCCCGCACTGCCCGGGAGCAGTTCCAGGTCGGTTATACGGTGGCCCGGGAAGCGCTGCGCATCGGCGACCTGGTCTTTTTTAAGCGAGGCCAGGCCCGTCATCCCGGCCATGTGGGAATCTATGTTGGCGACGGGCAGTTCATCCACACCTCTTTGCGCAAACAACGGGTTGAAGTCAATAGCTTGGGGAACCGGTATTTTTCAACACGGTTCATAGGAGCGAAAAGGATCGAAGAGGTAAAAAAACAGCCTGAGAACGATTAAGCGGTCACCCCGGCTGCTGTAAAACTTACCCTCCTTAACTTTACAGAATCCCTATTCTTGGCCCGGGGTTCGGGGCGATGAGCACGGGCAGCTTTAGTCCGTCTCAGGCGGATCACTTTAGACGTTTGACATATTCTTTACTTTTTCTTAATCATGGCATGAAAACTCTGTGATCTCTGTGCATTCTGTGGCTGATTTTAATTTAATTGTATAGGAATTTCCTTTTTGGACACGGATGTACACAGACTATCGGGATAAAATAAAAAGAAATAATTATCTGCGGTTATCTGCGAAAATCTGTGTCCTATTAAATTTAGGAATAGGGAAAATATTTCTGTGCAAACACTGGTCATCCATGGAAACGAAGCCTGCGTCCGCGGAGCCATCGCGGCAGGGTGTCGTTTTTTTGCCGGCTATCCCATTACGCCGGCATCGGAGATCACCGAGCTCATGTCCCGAATGCTCCCACAGGTCCGCGGGGTTTTTCTGCAGATGGAAGACGAGATTGCTTCCATCTGTGCCGCGCTGGGAGCGGCCTGGGGAGGAGCCAAGGCCTGCACGGCCACTTCCGGCCCGGGATTTACTTTGAAGCAGGAGGGAATTGGCTGGGCTGCGGAGACTGACACTCCCATTGTGATCATTGACGTCATGCGCGGAGGCCCATCCACCGGGCAGCCCACCGCTTCCTCGCAACAGGATGTGATGCAGGCCAGGCATGGATCCCATGGAGATTATGAAGTCATTGCCCTTACTCCGGCGAGTGTTCAGGAGGCATTTGACTTGACCGTGAAGGCCTTTAACCTGGCTGAAATTTACCGCAACCCGGTCATCGTCCTTTCCGATGAGATCGTGGGTCACACCCTGGAGAAAGTGCGCGTTCCTGACCGGGTGATGGCTCGGCCGCGCAAAAAACCGGAGAGCCCACCGAAAGACTATGTTCCTTTTCGCCCAACGCCGCAGGGGTTTTTGGACGGGATGCCGGCTTTCAATCAAGGGTATGGAATTTTAGTGGATGGGCAGCTGCACGACGAATGGGGAATTCGGGCCGGACATATCCCGGAGGTTTCGGCAAAACTCGTTGAGCGCATCTGCCGCAAGATTACAGACCATTCGCAGGATCTTTTGGATGTGGAAGAGTACATGCTGGACGATGCAGAAGTGGCGGTCGTGACTTACGGCAGCCCGGCCAGGTCTTCGCTGCGGGCGATCAAAGAGGCCAGGAAAGCCGGGGTAAAAGCAGGATGTTTGAAAATCCGCATACTCTGGCCCTTTCCGGAAACCGCCCTTGACCAGCTTTGCCAGCGGGCAAAAAAAATCATCGTCCCGGAGATGAACACGGGGAAAATCTACCGGGAAGTGGAAAGAGTGGCCGCCGGAAGGACGGAAGTAATTTCCTTGCCCAAATTGGGCGGCGAAGTCCATACTCCCTCAGAGATCTTTGCGGCCATCCAGTAAAAAAAATTTAACCGCAGAGGACGCAAAGATCGCGGAGGAGGAATAACCTTAAATATTGAAACAAAAAACAAAGATACTTTTTCATCTTTGGTTTTTCCAGTTAAATTTTCTCTGCGTCCTCCGCGTTCTCTGCGGTGAATTTTATTTAGGGAGATTTTCTGAATCCGTTGGCTGAAAAATACATTAGGAAAAAGGCGCTGCCTTTAATCTTTTGCCCGGGCTGCGGGGATGGTACCGTATTGAATATTTTTTTACGGGCCATTGATGAGATGGGGATTTTTAAAGATTTGGCCCTGGTGAGCGGGATTGGCTGTTCGGGGTGGCTGCCCACTTATCTTCAGGCCGATGTGCTCCATGTCCTCCACGGGCGGGCCATTCCTTTTGCCACAGGGTTGAAGCTTACCGACCCCCGGAGGAAAGTGGTCGTCTTTACGGGCGATGGAGATTGCCTGGGAATCGGGGGAAATCATTTCATTCACGGGGCCAGACGGAACATCGACCTGACAGTTATCATGATGAATAATGGAATTTATGGGATGACCGGCGGGCAGGCCGCTCCGACCACTCCCCTGCATAGCCGGACCCAGACCTCTCCCTATGGCAACATTGAATTCCCTTTCGACGCCTGCGAGCTGGCCCGGGCGGCTGGAGCCACCTATGTAGCTCGTTGGACCACAGCCCACCCCAGACAATTTTTACAGGCCATCAAGGAAGGAATGGAGCACGCCGGTTTTTCTTTTCTTGAGGTGTTTTCCCAGTGTCCGACGCAGGCCGGGAGATACATGGAAGGAACCAGCGACCCGGGAGAACTTCTGGCCCTTTATAAGAAAAGAGCGATCTCTGTCGAGCAGGCCCGAAAAGCGCCTGACCAGGATCTCAGCGGAAGGATTATCGTCGGCAGGATCTATCATTCCCCAGAAAAGAAGGAGTTCAGTAAAAGCCTCTATGAAAGTTTCCCGGCCCAAGCCACGAATAACCGGCATCATCCTTGATGACCGATTCTGTAAGGGTTGTAACCTTTGCCTGCATGTATGCCCGAAAAAACTGTTTTCCCGGGGAGAAAAACGCAGCCGGGGAGGGTACCGCATGCCCGAGGTTTTACTAAGCGGGGAATGTTCGGGCTGCCTGCTGTGTGAGATGACCTGCCCGGATCTGGCCCTGACAGTCGTGCGGGAGGAGAAATGAGGAAGGAGATTCGCATCGCCGGATTTGGCGGCCAGGGGGTGGTGACCCTGGGAACGATCCTGGCTGCGGCTGCCGGGATTCACGAGGATTTGGAAGTAGCCCAGAGCCAGAGTTACGGGCCAGAAGCCAGAGGCGGAGCCTGCCGTTCTGATGTGGTCATCAGTGATGAACCCATCGATTACACCAGGCCGTTGGCTCTGGACCTATTCATCGCCCTATCACCGGCGGCCATAGAACGATACTGGCCGGAAGTTAAGCAAGGCCAGACCGTGGTAATCGTGGATAAAACATTGGTCGCTGAAACCCCGGAGCATTCTCCCCGGGTTTTCGGTGTCGAAGCAACCCGCATAGCCGAAGAAGAGTTTAAGAATCGGGTGGTGGCCAACATGATCCTTCTGGGGGCGATGGCCGCCTATACGGGGTGGATCCGCCTGGAAGCTCTGGAGGAAACTTTAAAAGGACGGATTGGCAATAAAAATCTGGAAGTCAGCAAAGCGGCTCTAAGACGCGGATTCGACATGGGTTTAAAGATGAGAAAAGAATAATCAGGCTGGAGATATATCCGGCATTTTTTGAGGGCTCAGGCCTCGCCTTTCACCTTCACTTTTCATTTTCTTTCCTGATTTCAGAATAATGATCATGACCCGGCCCGGACGGCAGGGAGAATCTCTCGGGAGCACAAGGCAGTATTGCCGTCCGGGTTTCGCCTATCGCCATGGATTGTTGAATTTATTCAAAAGTGAAGGTGGGCAAGCGCCTTTCATCCCTTGATATCCTCCCAAAACCCC
>Ga0194126_10002607_pt1 | contig 29220 bp, 25 predicted proteins | sample TA2KigC150mmetaG_FD_148641 | JGI IMG/M metagenome (GOLD analysis project Ga0194126, IMG submission 148641) | Freshwater microbial communities from Lake Tanganyika, Tanzania - TA2015035 Kigoma Deep Cast 150m | ecosystem: Environmental > Aquatic > Freshwater > Lake | place: Tanzania: Lake... | reverse complement strand
GGTCTCTTGCGTCCTGGTTCTCCAAAACTGCCCTGGGCAAATCAATCAATCTCGGCTGGCGGAATTTACGGCAGGCGGGCCTCAATTTTCTTTTACAGGTAGGCAAAAGCGGCCTGGGCCAGGCAGTCAAAAAGGGACTCGTCTTCGTTGCAGAAAGATTAGCTCTTACAAAACTTGCCGCCACCATTGGTACTTTCTTAGGAGGGCCGGTTGGAACGGCCATCGGCGCCGTCGGCGGCTTCCTCCTTGACACCGCTAAGTCTTTGCTGAAAAAAGCTGTTAATTTCCTTCAGGGAAAGGGACTTTTTTCTTTTTTCGAAAAGGCCTTTTTTGGCCGGGGGCTCAAGGGACAATCCGGCTATCTTGTGGAAAGTTTAAACAAGGTCTTTGGTATCATCACCGGAATGGTCATCGTCCTTCTCCCCTTCCTCCTCTCTCTTATCGCTTTTGTTTTCATCGCGCTAACGGCTCTCCGCCTCTTCTTCTCAATCATTACCGCCGGAGCCTTTATTATCTCAAAAGTAAAAACCATCGCGGGAGGACCGGGGAAAACCCCCTTTGCCCTTCCCCTTAGGCCGGAAAGCCAGCTCTTTAAGTTGCTTTCTGCGGCAGCGGCCAGAAACTGCGTGCCTTTAAGCTATCTTTTAGCCACGGCCCAGATGGAAACCCAAAAGATTCTCCTTTTTTCCGACACCATTACTTACTATTATTCGAACAAAAACCCCGATGGCTCGCCTAGCCCCGCTCGCTGGTGGGAAAACGAAGGCTGCACCCTTTATCCCGCCAAGCCCGGCGCTTGCAGCCTGGGCTATTGCTACGACACCTGCGCGGCTATTTCGCCTAATCCCTGCCCGCAAACGACAGTCGTCGGCCCGATGCAGCTGGAACAAATTACCTGGGGAAATATCATGCCCGGACACGACTTAATGGAGAGGTGCCAGCTTGATCTGGCCATTGAAGCCGCCGCTAAAAAAATTAAAGCCGATAGCGGAACCAAACCAAATGAATGCGATTGGAGTAAAAGAGAAAAAGACGCAGAAGAAACCCTGGTTAGGAATACGGCTCGTGCGTACTGCGGTTCCTGCGGTACCAGCGAGTGCGGCGCCCGGCCTACTGCCAGTTGCCTTGAAGGGGCGCGTGGCTGTGGAGTAAACTATTGCGAAGCGATCTTAGCGCTTTATAAACAGTACGAAAAAGAGTTAGCCAAACTGACGCCAGCGCCATGAGAAACAAAAACTTTTTTATATTAATCGCCGGCCTTGCCTTTACGGCCGCGCTTCTTGTCGTCTGGTCCTTCCTGCCCCATCCGCCAAAAATTATTTCAGTTGACCCCCCTAATCAAGCGGTAGGAGTGGAATTAACCGCCAGAGTCTCTCTTGCCTTTGACAAAGCGATTTACCCCGACCAGGTTTATTTCGCCATTGAGCCGGAAACGCCCCTCCAAAAAAGTCAATCGAGTAAAAATGTGATTGCGCTTTACCCGGAAAGACCTTTTGTGCCAGGGCAAAAATACCGCCTTAAGGCCTGGTACCAAAACGAGCCGCCAATTTTTTGGGAATTTACGACCAAGGTTATCCCCAAGATTGAGGAAAGGCCATTTCCAATAGCCACGCCTTCGGCGACACAAAGTTCGGCCAAGGAGCGCGTTATTGCCAGCTTGCCCAGGCAAAGCGAAAACTACTACATTCAGTATCTGCCTGATGCCGACCAGTTCTTTATCCAAATTCTCAAAAACCCTTACGATCGCTACCAAAACGAGGCGGTTAGATGGCTGGCGAGCTTTGGCATTACTGATCCGGAAAAAGAACTGAACCTCCTTTTTACCTCCAGCCGCTGGGTGGCGCCGAGATAGACCGCCTCAAGACTGCAGCCTGACAGGCATAACAAGATGAAGAAGCGAATTATCCCCGACTAAGCGAAAAACCCCGGGATTTAAGGGTCCGGTCATTCCCAGGGAAACTTCCTGGCTAATAGTATTATTCAAAAAGTCAAGTAAAAAGCGAAAGTTGAAAGCAATCTCTTGGTCTTCACCCTCCTGTTTAATCGCGACGGTGCTTTCATTCTCGCCCACCTGGGGCGAATTAGCCGAAATTTTTAATTTTTGCTCTTCAATTTTTAATTTAACGATATTGGCTGACTCCCGGGCAAAGATAGAAGCAAGGCGAACCGCCCGCAAAAACTCCTCCCGGTCAAAGATGATCTTGGTAGTCTCTTCCTTGGGGATTATTTTTTCGTAGTCGGGAAATGATCCCTCGATCAGACGGCAAGAAAGCTCAATTTCGGGAAGAGCAAAGATCACTTGGTTTTCTTCCTGGGTAACGGCCACGCCCAAAATTCCTCCTTCTTTTTCCTCACTTTTCTCGCCCTTAAGCCGAACGGCCTCGCTTAAAACCCGCGCGGGAATAATCAAGTCGCCGGGCAGACCGGAATCAAGCGAGAAGTTTTTGACCGAAAGGCGGTAACCGTCGGTTCCCACCAGAGAAAAACCTTTTTCCTCCTTCTTCAGCAAAACTCCGGTCAAAACCGGCCTGCCCTCGTCCTGCCCGGCGCTAAAGGCCACTTCGGAAACTGCCTGAGAAAAAGCGGCCAGACTTAATTGCAAATCGGCTTTGGCGGGAAAAGCGGCAATCTTGGGAAACTCCGCCGCGGCAATGGTCGGAAAAGTGGCAAGCGTGCTGGCGGAAGCCACTCTTAAATTTGATTCAATTATTTCCAGATCAACCCGGTCGGCCGGAAGACAAGCCACGTATTCGGCTAAAGTTTTGGCCAAAACCGTAGTCTGCCCTTCCTTTTCGATTTTTGCCCCCAGCCAAAGGCTAATGCCCGCTTCGAGATTAGTGGTCGAAATCTTGAGCCTTCCCTTGTCAACCGCAAGAAGGCAGTTGGCCAAAACCGGCAGTTGAGGTCTCGTGCTAATAAAACGGAGAGCGGTGGTTAATCCTTGATTCAGATTTTCTTGGAGAACGGAAACTTTCACGGGCTTATTGTGCGCTAAAAAAGGTTTCGTGTCAACCCCTGATATTTATTAATAGCGTTAGTGTTAGCAATTGTTGAAAAGTGGATATCTTCTGTTTCCGGAGCATAAGAAAAAAGTGGAAAAAGGAGTAAAAATAGTCGAAAAACTGTGGATAGTTTTTGGCTTTTTGTGGAAAAGGCATCTCCTTTCTTTTCCACGGATTTTAGCTATAAATTCTCTCTCTGATTGCCAAAATATCTTTTCTTAGGTTTGCGTTGGTAGAAAATTGCCGACTGATCTTATCCACACCGTGGATGACGGTAGTATGGTCCCTGCGCCCCAATATTTCCGCAATTTCCAAAAGAGATATCTCCAACTCTTTCTTCAGAAAATACATCGCCACTTGTCTGGCAAGGGCAATTTCGGCGGTGCGGGAAGGACCCACGAGCTCGGAGCGCTTAAGATTGAAGAAACGGCCCACCGCAGCGACGATTCTTTTCGGGGCGATCCTCCTTTGTTTCCTGCCGTTTTTGACACCCAAGAAATTTTTGACCAGTTCAGTCTGGACCGGCTCGCCGGAAGCGCGGGCAATTATTTGGAAAAGGACACCTTCTAAGTCACGCGCGTTTGATTCGACCGTTTTGGCGATAAGCTGGATGGCCTCCTCCCCGATATTAATTTCCTTCTCCTGGCATTTTTGTTTGATAATGGCCACCCGCATCTCGTAGTCTGGCGGCTGGACATCAACGGTTAGTCCGCCGCGGAAGCGGGAAACCAACCTTTCTTCCAGCCCTGCCAGTTCTTCCGGCCGCCGGTCGCTGGTAAGAATGATTTGCCGGCCGGCCAGATAGAGAGTGTTGAAGGTATGGAAAAATTCTTCTTGGGAGTATTCCTTGCCGGCGATAAACTGGATATCATCGACAAGTAAAACGTCAACGGAACGATATTTTTTCTTAAAAGAGCCGGCCGTTTTATTGCGGAGGGCAGTGACCAGCTCGTTGGTGAAAGTTTCCGCGTTGGCGTAGAGGATCTTATAAGAGGGGAAGTTTTGCAGAATTTCTTGGCCGATTCCCTGAAGAAGATGGGTTTTGCCAACCCCCACCCCGCCCCAGATAAAGAAAGGATTGTAAGCATTGCCCGGGTCTTTAATAATTCCCAAAGCGGCGGCATGGGCGAAGTTATTGGAATTGCCGACGACAAAAGTCTTAAGGGTGTAGCGGGGGTTTAAGTTGGTATTGGGATCAAATTTCACCTTTTCTTCCGGCGGTTTTTCTTCTTCAAAAAGCGGGCCAAGCGCAGTTTGAACTTGCGCGGGCGACCTAAGAATAAAAACCAGGCTGTTTTTCTGCTTTGTCTGTCGGTCTAAGATGTCCTTGATTAACGAGTAATACCGCAGCTCGACCTGTTCCCGAAGATAAGCGTTGGGGCAGCCGATGGTGATGATATTATTTTCAAAAGAGACAAGGATAGTTTGGCTGAAAAAAGTTCTGAAAGTGGCCGCCGAGACGGTTATTTTGAGTTCCTCTAAAACATTTTTCCAAAGGTTATCGCTAGTCATGGAAGAAAGAGTTGGGGCAGCCGAAGCCAACTATAGCAAGTTATCCACAATTTGTAAAGAGGGGAAAATAGGTAGCTTTTTATTTACCAAAAAGGTAGAATTATTCTTAATGGCAAGAAGCGGTGATAAAAAAGGAGAGAGTGAGGGCGCAAAAGTTACGGTAAATAAGAAAAACGAAGTGGTTTCATGGAGACATCCCGGAGGAAAATTTTTACGCTTAGGCCCAGAAAGCTGCAGCGATAGCGAGCTTTTAGCAATTCTTATCGGTGCTGGCGTACCGGGTAAAAGCGCGGAGCAAATCGCCAATGAAATATTAACTACCTATCAATCTTACCGGGGATTAGCTAACCAACCATTTGAAAAGTTGGCTAAAATTAAAGGATTAAAAGAAATCAAGATTGTAAGGCTGGCCGCGGCTTTTGAAATTGCCCGGCGAATTGTAAAGGAGGTTTTAAAACAACATGAGCAAATTTCCCGGTCCTTTTGAAATAGCCGATTCTCATACAGAGTGGAGCGTGGCCGCTTTCGTCATGGAGAATCTGGTAAATACCGCTATTAAAGAAAAGCATTATGATCTTGGGCCAGCGAGAGTGGAAAAGATAGGCATAGATAGAAAAAGGCCTGATGGCGTTATCTATGTTGATCCTTTAGGCACAAGAACTTTAATTAACATCGAATTTAAGCAACCGTTTTTTGACCCCTTCGATTTTGCCAATCTTAAAGAACCGGCCAGGGAAAAAGCGGTTGCCCGCAAGGCCCCCTATTTCGCCACCTGCAATTTCCGCGAATTAGTTGTTTTCAGAACAGAAAATGTTAATAAAAACCTGCCGGAAGAACGGCAGATTGTGGGTAAATACCATTTATCAGAGATTTATGATCTTAATTTAGTTGAGGAATATGGCGTTCAGATCAGCTTTAAAAAAGCGCTCGAGAAATTTCTGGAGGAGTTAATTGGCGATTTTACCGGTAAAAAACTGCTTCCCCCTCTTCCGCTTGACGAATTATTGATTTACCGACTGCATGAAAAAATAAAAATCTTAAGCCGCTATTATCAGGATTTAATCAAGCAGGAATCGCAAAAACCGGCCTTCGCGAAAAAACTGGCCCGCTGGTTTGTTGACCAAAACTGGAATTTCACCTATCAAGAAGAAGACTATGAAAGGGCGGCAAGGCAAACTGCCTATCTTTTGGTAAATAAAATTCTCTTTTATGATGTTTTAAGGTCAAAAAGACCGGCTGTTGACAAGTTAGCCGTCCCTGAAGGCCTGACTCACGGCGGGATTCTCAAACACCTTTTGCAGGGGTATTTTGAGCAAGTCCTGAAAAACATTGATTATGAAACAATTTATTCGGCTGATTTTATCGACGAGCTGGCATTTCCAGACAGCAAAGAAGTTGTTTATCAGATTAAAGATTTAATCGAGGCGCTTGATCGCTATAATTTCTTAACCATTGGTTTTGAAATAATCGGCCGGATTTTTGAAAAGCTAATTCCGCTTGAGGAAAGACGCACTTTAGGCCAATATTTTACTAACCCTGATGTGGCAGATATCATTTTGAAATTTGCCCTAAGGGGCGAACAAGATAAAGTTTTCGACCCCGCTTGCGGCGCCGGCACATTTTTGGTAAGAGCCTACCAGCATAAAAAGATGATGAATCGGATGTTAGCCCACGAAGAGATTTTAAAGACTCTTTGGGGAAATGACATTGCCAAGTTTCCTGCTCATTTAACCACCATTAACCTAGCGATTAACGATCTGTCGGTCGAGAAAAATTATCCTCGGGTGGTGCAGAAAGATTTTTTTGCATGGCTTGGGAATCATCAGGCAGTGGTGGAATTGCCTGAGTCGTCCAGAAAAGTATTTTTGCAAGTCTTGTCAGACGAAGAGAAAGAGCAAGTGGTCCCCCGCTATTTTGATTGCCTCGTCGGTAATCCCCCTTACACTAGACAGGAAGATATTAGCGATATTTCTGGAGAAAGCCAGTCTTATAAAGAAAATCTGATAAGCGTAGCCTTGAGGGATCTCAACGGCGCGTCAATCGCAGACATCAGCGCCAGAGCTGGTTTATACACTTACTTTTTCATTCACGGCACTAAATTTTTGCAAAACGGCGGGCGTTTTGGTTTCATCGTTTCTAATTCTTGGCTGGATGTTGATTACGGCAAAGGCCTGCAGGAGTTTTTTCTGGAGAATTATAAAATTATAGCGATTATTGAATCTAAGATTGAACGGTGGTTTGAGGCCGCAGACATTAACACCTGCATAGTTTTGTTAGAGAAAGCAAGTGGGGACACCTTAAGGAAAGAAAGAGATGAGAATTTAGCGAGATTTGTTTATCTCAAAAAACCGCTGCGCCACTTTATTCCGTCCGTAACTGACATTTGGGAAGCGCAAGCGGAAAGATTAGCGGCAGTTGATAATCTCTTAAAAACAATTTGCGCTCATCGCGAATTTTATGAAAATGACGATTTAAGAATCTTCCCCAAGAGTCAAAAAGAGCTTTGGGAAGAAGGATTTAATAAAGAAACCCAAAAATATGAAGGGGCGAAGTGGGGCAAATATCTAAGAGCGCCAAGTATCTTTTTTAAGATTTTAGAGAAAGCCAAAGATAAATTAGTGCCGTTAAAAGAGGTTGCCGAAGTACGGCGAGGTTTTACTACCGGCGCCAACGAGTTCTTTTACCTAACCGAAGAAGAAATTAAAAGGCGGGGCATCGAAAAGGAATTCTGGATGCACCAAGATGAAAAGGGAAATTGGCTGCCAAATTATGTCATTAAAAGCCCAAAAGAGTGCCAATCAATTATTGTTAATCCCAGGGACTTAAAATATCGTATTTTAATGATTCATAAGGATAGAGAAGAACTAAAAGGAACGAATGTTTTGCAGTACATCCAGGACGGCGAACGCCGCGGCTTTCACGAAAGAGAAACTTGTGTCCCAAGAGAGAAGTGGTATGAACTAACAGAGATAAATGACCCCATTTTGTCGAAGCGGTTTGTAGACACTACTCTTGGTTACTTCTTTAATGAAAAAGGAGTTCTTGTAGGTGACACATTTTTTACTATTAGTGCAAGACAAAAAGATGATAACCTCTTGCTATTAGCAGTCTTAAATTCAACGCTTGGTTCTCTTCTGACAGAAATTTATGGCAGAACTTTAATGGGCGAAGGTGTTTTGTTAATTTATGGCCCAGAAATTAAACCATTACCAGTATTAAATCCAAAACTAATCGACACTACAAAAGTGGCATTAATTAAATCAGCGATGCCGACAGTAGTTGGGAGCATCTTTGTTGAACTGAGAGCAAAATCCACGCAAGATGTGTCGCTTAAGAAAATTAATAATGACCGTAGAAAATTTGACCAGATTATCATGGGAGATATTTTACGGCTGACGGAAGAGGAGCAACTGGAGGTTTACCGGGCGGTGGTTGATCTGGTTAAATCGCGAATCGAGAGGGCGAAAAGTGTGGAGAAAAAGAAAGTTACCAAGAACGGTTTTAAACTCGATTTAATGGTGGAGACGATCTTAAAAAAAGCCGATACCCGCGGGCTAGGAGTTTTCTATAAAAGGCACATTTTACCCAAAAAGCTAGTTAAAAAAGTTAAATTGCCTAAGCTGGCGGGGCCGGTGAAATTAGAGAAAACGCTTCTTGATTATCGTTTAAGTTCGGGGAGAGAATCGGTAGATTGTTCGACCGAAGAGGAAGGAAAATATTTGAAAGTCTTTTTAGAAGCTGGTTGGGATGAAGTTTTCCTGCCAGAGGATAGCGAGTATTTAAAGCAAATTTTACCCAAACTGGAGAAGATAGCTTCAAAAATGAGCAAGGCGCTAAACTATTACACCGATTCTATTTTGGACCCTCGTCTTAAAGAACAGATTTCTCGCCTTGTTTGGCAAAAAGCCTCTACAATTTAATCCGGGAAATTGCTTTTTCCCAATTCGGGTGCTAAGATTAAAATTAGAAATGCCCAAACAGACTTATCAGCCAAGAAAACGAAAAAGAAAAGCTGCTCATGGCTTTCGGGCGAGGTGCAAGACTTTGGCGGGAAGAAGAGTGCTTAAGAGAAGAAGATTAAAAGGCAGAAAGAAATTGGCTGTATAAATTTCTTGAATTTTATCCGTGCTCTCCGAACAATATCGTTTTCCCCTCTCTTTAGAATTTAGCCGCATTAAAAAGGAAGGCAAGTTAACTAACGGCCCATCCTTTGGCGTTTTAACAAGGGAGCGGAAAGACCAGTCATTTTCCCGTTTCGGTTTCGTCGTCTCAACCAGGGTTGATAAGCGCGCGGTAGTCAGACACCGGCTGAAACGGTTGTTGGCGGAAGTCGTCCGTTTAAATCTGGCCAAGATTAAGCCCGGAATTGATTCTGTCTTTTTAGTGAAGAAAACGATGATTGGACTGGAATTTAAGCAAGTAGAGGGAGAGGTTTTACAAACCCTCGGGCAAAACGGATTTCTAATTTGATCCTGATGAAAAAGACAGCGCTTCTTCTAATTCGGTTTTACCAAAAGCATCTTTCTTTTGACTCCGGCTTATTTAAGGCGCTTTTTTTGACGGATAAGGTCTGTCGTTTTCGGCCGACTTGTTCGGAATATACCTACCAGGCGATTGAAAAATATGGTATACTGCGAGGAAGTCTTCTGGGTCTTAGGAGAATCATCAGGTGCCATCCCTGGAATAAGGGGGGAGAAGACCCATTAAGATAAATTCGAAGCACGAAGCATGAAGCACGAAACTCGGAGATTATTAGAAGTGAGAGATAAGGTGTAAGTTTAAAGAAGTGAGTTAAGAGAACGAGTTGTAAGGTATAAGTTAGACTTATAACTTCCAACTTAAAACTTGACTCACCTCTTAGCCTAAAACCTAACTTCTCGCCTCAGAGTTTATAGAATTTCGTCCTCCGAGTCGGAGGATCGAATTTCGAATTTTTAACTCTATGTCTGAAATTTGGCATTTAGCGCTCTATCAACCCTTAGTAAACGGCCTGATTCTTTTTTACAAGATTCTTTTTTCGAATCTTGGCCTGGCCATTATTGCTCTCACTTTAGTCATCAGGGCCCTGATGGTTCCTTTGACTGCGCCGTCATTAAAAGCAGCCAAGAAAATGCAGGAACTGGCGCCGGAACTGGAGAAACTGAAGAAGAAGCACGAGCATGATAAGCAAGCCCTTGCCCGGGCCCAGCTCGAGCTTTATCAAAGGCACGGCGCCAATCCGGCGGCCGGGTGCTTACCGCAAATCATCCAGTTTATCGTTTTAATTGCCCTCTATCAGGCGTTTTCGCAAGTTCTGCGCCCGGACGGCGTGGAGGTGGTTAAAAAACTAAATGAGGTTCTCTACCCTATTTTGCAACTGCCAGAAACGTTGGGAATAAATCTAAAATTTCTCTATTTAGATCTGGGCCGGCCGGATCTTATCCATTTGCCCGGACTGCCTCCCCTGCCGGGGCCATTCTTAGTCGGTGCGGCGCTGGTTCAGTTTCTCTCCTCTAAAATGATGAGTCCGGTGGTAAAAAAACAAGAAGCGGAGGCGAAAAAGACGCCCCAAAAGGAAGATGATATGGCGACAATGATGCAAAAACAAATGCTCTATATGTTTCCTCTGATGACTCTTTTTATCGGTTTCAGCTTTCCTTCCGGCCTAGTTCTTTATTGGCTGGTTTTCTCCGTTTTTCAGCTTGGCCAGCAGTATTTCCTAAATCATTCTTTAAGTTTTTCGGCTATAATTAGTAGAGGGAGAAAATGAAAGCCAGCTCCGAAAAAATTGAGGTTGTTAAACAGGTAACGGAAGAGCTCATTAAGCACTTGGGCTTTGAGGCGGAAATCTCCGTAGAGGAAGACAAGGAGAATCAAGCGGTAAGAGTCCAGCTAGAAAGCCCTGACGCGGCCCTTTTGATTGGTTTCCACGGCGAGGCGCTGGGCGCCCTCCAATTGATCTTAAACTTAATTATCTACCGGAAACTGGGCGAGTGGATAAGGGTGGTAGTTAACGTGGGCGACTGGCGGGAGAAGCGGGAGGCAAGCCTTCGCGACCTTGCCCTAAGCGCGGCCCAGAAAGTTAAATTTTCGGGCCAACCGGCGGTTTTGTCTTCGCTTTCGCCGGCCGACCGGCGGGTGATTCATCTGGTCCTGGCCGACCACGAAGACGTGGAAACTGTCTCCGAGGGGGAGGGCGAAGAAAGAAGATTAGTGGTGAAACCAAGGCCAAAGTAGCATGGATCTTTCGCAAAGAGTTGCTTTTAACACTTTTTCCCAACTTCTTGCTCGCCTGGTTGTTATCTTCCTGACGATTCTTACCACCGGAATTTTGACGCGGGTTTTGGGACCCACCGGCTACGGCCATTATGTTTTCATAACGACAGCGATTCTTTTTTTTGCTTCGATAGCCGATTGGGGAACAGCGATTATTACCGTGCGCGAAGCAGTCAAAGACGAGAAAGTCCTTCCGAGAATCTTTGGCAGTATGGTTTTGGTGCGCCTGGGAACGGCTCTCTTGGCCCTTTTAGTTTTAGTGGCGGCGATTTTTGTTTTAGCCAGTTTCCGCTTGATTATGGCGGCGGCGTTAATCGCTTCACTGACCCTACTTTTTCTTTCGCTAAAGACTTCGTTCCAAATGATTTTCCAAAGCAAGCTTCGTTTAGAAATAGGGGCGGCCATCGAAGTGCTTGGCTCTCTTTTTTTCCTGCTTCTCGTTCTTCTTTTCTTTGGCCTCGGTCGGTTAGGGGAGGTGCGGGCGGCGACCGAGCTAGTCATGTTTTCCTGGGTCGCGAGCACCTTAATCTGCGCCGCTTGCGGTTTTCTTATAAGCCGAAGGCTGGTTAGGATTGATTTTACTCTCGATCTAAAAATCGCCAAGAGGATTTTAACGGAGGCCTTGCCCATGGGCGGGCTTTTGGTCGTCTTTTCGCTCTATAATCGGCTGGACATTTTTGTCCTAAACCATTTTTGGGGAGCGGCGCCGGTAGGAATTTATGGTTTAGCTTATAAAATCCATGATAATCTTGTTTTACCGGCCGCTTTTTTACTGAATAGTTTTTTTCCCTTGTTCGCCAGATCCCAAAAAGACCTGAAATCTTTCTACCCCCGGGTTTTTGCGCTTTTGACCCTAATGATTATTCCTCTGGCAATTTTTGTTTTTTTGGCCGCGCCCCTTATTGTCTCTATTCTCGCCGGCCAGCAATTCCTGCCTTCGGTTTTGGCCCTCCGGGTTCTGCTTTTGGCGACGGCGATTGCCTTTTTTAATCACCTAACCGGTTACACCCTGGTGGCTATCGGCCAGCAGCGATTTTCCTTGCTGGTAGCCCTCTTTGCCTTAATCTTTAATCTGGCTGCCAATATTATTTTTGTGCCGCGCTACTCGTATCTGGCGGCAGCGGTGATTACTATCTTTACCGAGGGCCTCGTTTTTCTCTGCGGTAGCCTCTTTTTGGCTAAAAAGATGGGACTATTCCCCCTGCTTTCTGCTTTTCCGGAGACCATTTCTAAAATAGTCAGGGAAAGGAGGTTTTTTTGAAACTGCCTTTTAGGCTAAAGAATTTTTTGGCTGGTGTTGTTTTGGGCTTTTTGGTGCTTTCTTTTTTTGGCCTTTTTAATGTTTTGGCGGCAAGAGCAAGAATTCCCGCCAAAACTTTTGTCTGGGGCCAGGACTTGAGCGGCAGGAGGGAAAAGGAGTTAGAGGAGTTTTTAGTCAGCCAGGAGGAAAGACTGGCCGGAGTGAAGTTTGCTTTTGTTTTTTCCTCCGGCGGAGAGGACCTCGCTTGGGAAATTAGCGGAAAAGACCTCTCGCTTAAGATGGCTGAATTATCAAAGAAGGAAGTGAGGGGAATTACCCGGGGAGTCAGCTTGTGGCAGAAATTATTCTTCCCCAAGGAGAGAATAATTGTCCCCCGCCTCGTTTTTGCGGAAGACAAACTGGAGAGTTTGTTAGCGGCAATCGGGGGCCAGATTAGCATTTCTCCCAAAGATGCCCTTTTTGTCTTTGAAGACAAAAAAGTGAAAAACTTTCAGCCCTCGGAGAACGGCCGGGCCTTCTTAAAGGAGAAGGCTAAGCAGGATTTTTTGGGTATTATCAATTCGCTGGGCGCAGGCGGCGATCTTGAGGGGGAAAAGTTATTAACGGTTTCTACCCAGGAAGCTTTTCCCAAAGTAAAAACCGAAGATTCGAACCGGCTGGGAATAAAAGAGTTCTTGGCCAAAGGCGAGTCATATTTTTTAGATTCTATCCCCGGCCGCGTCCATAATATCCTTCTTGCCTCGCTTATTCTCCATGGCCAGGTGGCGGCGCCTGGAGAAACTTTTTCTTTCAACGAGCGGATCGGGAAAGTATCCCGAGAGGCTGGCTACCGGCAAGCCTATGTCATCAAAGAAGGAAAAACAGTCTTAGACGACGGCGGAGGGGTTTGCCAGGTTTCCTCGACCCTTTTTCGGGCAGCCCTGGCGGCAGGCGTGCCTATAGTTGAGCGCCGAGCGCATAGCTATCGTGTCTCTTTTTACGAGCAGGGTGGTTTTTTGCCCGGAATTGACGCCACCGTCTTTCCTCCCTGGGCCGACTTTAAATTTAAAAATGATACGCCGGCCTATATTTTGATTCAAACTCAGGTTGACCAGGAGAAGAAAAAGTTGGCGATCGAGCTCTACGGGACAAGCGATGGCCGCCAGGTTGAAATGACCCAGCCGAAGATTTGGGACCAAAAGCCGCCGCCAGAGCCAGTTTACCAGGACGATCCGGCCCTGCCCATAGGAGTAACAAAGCAGATTGACAAACCCCATTGGGGCGCAAAGACCGTTTTTGAAAGAGAAGTGATACGTAACGGAGAGAGTTTGATCAAAGAATCGTTTTATTCGCATTTTATCCCGTGGGCGGCCGTATTCCTGCGGGGAACCGGGCCGACCGCAAGATGAAAAAAATTATCGTTTATACTGATGGCGGGGCGAGGGGAAATCCGGGACCGGCGGCAGCCGGGGTCGTAGTTACCGACGAACAAGGCAAAATTTTAGCCAGGTTTGGCAAGTCTTTGGGCAGGGCCACTAATAATGTCGCCGAATACGAGGCCGTGATCGCCGGGCTGGAATGGATAAAAGAAAATTATCAAATTACCCAATTAGCAGATTATCAAATTAAATTTTTTCTCGATGCGAAATTGGTGGTTAACCAGCTCAACGGTTTTTTTAAGGTTAAAGATGCGAATTTGAGAAATTTAATCGTTAAGGTCAGACAGCGAGAGCAAGCGATCGGCGGCAATATCTATTATCATCTTGTCAGCCGCGAGGAAAACACCCTCGCCGACGCGGAAGTCAATAAGGTCCTTGACGGACAAGGACAGGTTTAATTTTTCCCTACTAATCCTTGAAGAACGATGCCAGAAGCGGTTAGAATAGTTCTTAATGGCGAAAGTTTTAGAGTCGGTTGTGAGCGAGGCCTCGCCTTTGGCGATTGTCTATCCGGGCAGTTCCTTTTTGGCCCCCTATTTTATTAAGGAACTTTTGCGGCTTGGTTGTCAGGCTTTAACCTTTGAGGAATGGCAGAAAAATCCGGGCGCCTCTCCGGCTTATATTTTTGAGCTAGACAGCTTGGGCGAGCTTTTAGGGCTGGCCAAAAAAAACCGGGCGAAATATCTGGCCATCATTTGGGACGGAAAAGAAGCTATTTTGGAAAAGGCGGAAAGGCAGGGCGTGGATGGCCGAGGCGTCTCCGGCAGAGATATTTATGGCCCGGGAATGGATCTTTTGGCGAAAGGTCCGCTTGCGGAAATGCTTTACCAGGCTCTTTTTAAAGGGGCCATAAGGGTTGCCGGCCAGGGCTCGTTGCCTCTCTATCCTCTTTTTGCCCAAGACTTTGCCGCCGGCGCCTGCCGGGCGATGATTGAGCCGGGCACAACAGGAAAGGCTTTTTCTTTCTTCGGCCAACCGATCGCCACCATCGCCTTGGCGCACCTGATTAAGGAAAAAGCGAAGAAAGAAATCGAGATAGAATTTGTTAGCGGCGAGGCCTCCGCTGTAGAGGAGCCAGACCCAGAGGAGCAACTTTGGCTAAAAAAAGAACTTTCTTGGCAGCCAACGGCTAATCTGGAGGAGCGATTAACCGAGACAGGCCGCTGGCTGGAAGAAAATGTTCAGGGCTTGAGAGAGGAACCTGAAGAGAAGCCCGAAGAAAAGCCAAAAGCCATCGAGTCTTACCAACCGCCCCCACCCAGGGTTTTTTCCCCTCCCCCGCCCCCCCCGCCGCTGCCCCTTACCTCAATTATTGAGGAAAGCTTTGCCCCGGCCACCACTCCTGAACCATCCTTGCCGAAAGCCGATCTTAGAAAATTGGCCAGACGCTTCTTGGTTTTTTTCCTCTTTTTCTTTTTTGTGTTTAGCCTGTTGCTGCTGGCCCCCTTGGGCATGAGCGGCGTCAATGCCTACCGCGGTTTTTCCCTTCTCAAATCAGTCGAGAGCGATCTTAGGCTGGCTAAGTTTGCCTTAATTGAAAAGAAAACCGGGGAAGCGAGCCGGTATTTTTCCGAATCGAAAAAATGGGCGTCCTTTTCCCAACCAGTTTTTGAAACTCTCGGTTTTGGCAACGAGCTCTATCTTTTTGACGACTTTCTTTCGTTAGGTAATCATCTTGCCGGGTCGGTTAAATATGCCAGTCGGGCCGGGAAAGAAGCGGCCGATGCCGTCAGGCTTATTTTGGACTCGGAAAAAGTAGAGATTGGGCCACTTTGGGAAAGGGAAAGCGCCCTCCTCGATAAGGCCCTGGTGGAAGCCGGCCTGGCGGAGACGCTGGTCTCCAAAGAACGATTGCCCAAGAAGTTTCTCTTCCTGGACTTGGAGGAGTCCCTTGGGCAAATTGCCGATCTTTTGCCCAAGGCAAGGGCGCTTCTGGCTATGGCGAAGGAAAGCGGGCCGATACTGACTTCGGTCTTTGAGGGGCGAAAAACCTACCTGGTTCTTTTGCAAAATAATATGGAACTTCGCCCTACCGGCGGCTTTATCGGTTCCTTTGGCTTGGCTAGTTTTGATCAGGGGAGATTTCTGGACTTTGGGGTCTCGGACGTTTACGTTGCCGATGGCCAGCTCAAGGGCCACGTCGAGCCGCCGGAGAAATTAAAGGAGTATTTGGGGGAGGCCGGCTGGTACCTGCGCGACGCGAACTGGGATCCGGATTTCCCCACTTCTAGCCGCAGAGTGGCCTGGTTTTTGGAGAAGGAAATGGGTCGGACAGTCAACGGCGTGATCGGCATTAATCTGAATTTTGCTAAGGAAGTTCTCCGCGGTCTCGGCCCGGTTTATCTGCCTGATTACCAGGAGAAAATTGATGAGGCTAATCTCTTCGAGCGGGCGGAGTACCGTTCGGAGATCGGCACCTTTCCTGGTTCAACCCAAAAGTCGGATTTTCTGGGAAGCCTTGCCAGCGCTCTTTTCGAAAAGCTTAGGACGGGCAGCGAGAAGGAGCTTTTTGCCGTTGCCAAAGGGGCTTACAAAGCCCTGGAAGCCGGCGATTTTCTCGTCTATCTCGACGACCCAACCGTCATGGAGAAAATAGCGAAATTTGGCTGGTCGGGCGAAATAAGGAGTTCCAGTTGCCAGCATCCGGCCGGATCAACCGTTAAGTGCCTAAGCGATTATTTAATGTTAGTCGAGGCCAATTTAGGCGTAAATAAGGCCAATTATTTTTTGCGACGGCGAATTGACCAGAAAATTGGGATTGCCGGTGATGGCAGTATAGAACATCGCTTGAAAATCGATTACCAAAATACAGCCGAGACCAACGCCTGGCCGGCCGGAAAATATAAAAATTACTTGCGGGCCTATGTTCCCCAGAATAGCCGCTTGGTTACTTGTCAGATTGATGGCGTTTTATGTCAGGTTGATGAAAGCAGCGAACACGAGCGCAAAATTTTTGGGTTGCTAGTGGAAGTGCCCATTGGCGAGAAGAAAACAGTGGAAATCTCCTATGAATTGCCGGAGAAATTTCCTCAAGAAGATCGGGCCAGTTTCGCCTTTACATTCCAGCGGCAATCTGGGACGGCCGAGACACCCAACACTGTGCTTATTTCTTTCCCGCAGACCATAAAACCGCTTCTAATTTCGCCAGCCGGTGTCTATTCGCCGGGATCATTGCTCTTCGCCGACTTAGTAGAGAAATCCCGCACCTATCGCGCCGAATTTGTCCGCCAGGATTGACAAATTTTCTGTAATCCATTAAGATTAACCCCATGGAAAAAAGAAAACTTAAAGTCGAAAAAAGAAAAATCTTGGGCAGACAGGTGAGAAAACTGCGGCGGGAGGGCGTCATCCCCGCCAATATTTATGGAAAAGCAATTAAGTCGCTGGCTGTTGCGGTTAAGGAAAAGGAGCTTAGGGACGTTTACAAAGAAGTTGGAGAAACAGGGGTTATTGAACTTGAGGTGGAAGGGGAAAAGGAAAATAAGCCCGTATTGATTCACAATCTTCAAGTTCATCCCGTGAGCGGCCAGTCCCTGCACGTCGATTTCCACCAGGTAGTCTTAACCGAAAAAACAACCGTTACGATCCCCGTCGAGTTAACAGGAGAATCTCCGGCAGTTGCCCAGAAACTGGGGATCCTAGTACAGCCAATTTCGGAAATCGAGGTTGAGGCTTTGCCGGGAGATCTTCCGGAAAAGTTTACGGTTGATATTTCGGGTTTGGCTAATGTTGGTGATGCGGTCTTGGTCAAGGATATACCGGCCGACCGGAAGAAGCTTGCACTGAAAGCTGGCGAGGATCAAGTGGTGGCCAAGGTTGAGCCGCTGGCCAAAGAAGAAGTGGTGACTCCTCCGCCGGCGGCAACAGGAGTGGCCTCGGCAGCCGAGGGAGCAGAAGCCGCGCCCGCCGAAAAAGGCGAGGCTGCGCCCTCCGAATCGGAGGGCGAGGCAGCACCGCCGGAGGCAGAAGCTAAGGAAGAGGCAGCAAAAGAAGAACCGCCGGCCACCTAGTTTTTTGTAAACCCCTCGAGGTCTTTTGTCCCGGTAAAGTTTGGGTCAATTGTCCTCGCGTTTTCCAGAGCCGCTTTGGCCTCATCAGTCTTCCCCAGTTTGAGATTATAAAGAGCGAGTCTTAACCACCCATCGCGGTAATCTGGTTTATCCTCGAGAATTTTTTGCCACTGTGCAATTAAGTTTTTTAAGTCAGCCGGATTATTTTCTTCTTTGTATTGCCAAAGCGCCGCCGCCCTTGAGGCCGTTTCCTCGCTTGCCCTGCTTTGCAGAATCGTTTCCAGTTCTCCTTGGGCCTTCTGAAATTGGTTATTTTTGAGAAACTCTTCGGCTAGAATCAAGTGGGCTTCAAGATCGGTCGGGTCTTTGGCCACCGTCTCTTTTGCTTGCTCAAACCTGCTTTTAGGAATCGAAAAGATGGCTAGCTGGAAACCAAAAAAAAGAATTAAAATGATAAGAAGGAGAAGACGAACGCGCATCAAGAAATAAATTTTAGCGCTTTTTTGCTAAAATAGAAAGAAGGTTGGAGATTCCGAAGCTCTCAATCATTATTACGGCCAGGCGGGAGAAGCAAACGATTCGCAGGGCGATCGAGGCATTTTTGAGCCAGATGATGTCCCTCAAATACGAACTTCTGGTGGTTTCCCCCGACCAAGGGACGCTGAAAATGGCACGGCAATATGGCAAAGATAGCCATGTTAAAGCCGTTGAAGATGCCGACCGGGGTAAGCCGTCCGCCCTTAACCAGGCTTTCAAATTAGCCAGAGGGGTAATTGTAATCTTAAGCGACGGCGATGTCTTTATCGAGCAGAACGCCATCGGAGAGCTTTTAGAGTTATTAAAGGACGAGAAGGTTGGAATTGTCAGCGGCCGGCCGGTCTCTCTTAACAGTAAAAATACGATTCTTGGCTATTGGTCGCATCTTTTGACCGATGTGGCCGATAAGATAAGGAAGGAGCGAGCCGATAGGGGCAAGTTTATTGACTGCTCTGGCTATCTTTTGGCGCTGCGAAGGAAACTTGTCGACCGCGTTCCTCCAAGAGCACTTGCCGAAGACGCCTTAATTTCGCAGCTTGTTTGGCAAAGAGGCTTTTTGACCGCTTATGCGCCTGAGGCAAAGGTTTTTGTTAAATACCCGACCCATTACCGGGATTGGCTAAGGCAGAAGATTAGAAGCGCTGGCGGCACCCAGCAGGTCTTTTGGAAAGATGTGCCCAAAATGCGGTCTTTTAACCAGGAGGTACGGAATATCTGGCGCGTTTTTTCTTATCCTAAAACAGCGAAAGAATTCTTTTGGACGATACTTCTTCTTTTGGCCAGAATAGATCTCTGGCTAAGGATTTTGCTAAGAGTAAAAATTCAGAAAGAGTCCCGCCGGAAACTTTGGGTCCGTGTCGAAAGCACGAAATAAATTTTTCAAAAGGAACCGTGCCTATTGGCTTTCAAAATTAGCAATTCTTCCCCGTCGACTCTATTACGCTATCGTAATAGAGTAAGAGATATTTGCGTTATTCAAATAGATGGCGACAAGATTTTGTATAAAATCCTTGACAAAATATGTTACTATCTGTTAGACTGTCGGCATGAACAACGCGACCTTGAGCATTATTCCTATCTCTAAGGCCCGTGCCCAACTGGGCAATTTAGCCGAGAAGACGCGGGGCGAAAATTACGTCGTCTTAACCAGGGGCGGAGAACCAAAGGTTGTCTTGGTTGACTTTAACTATTTAATCAATTTGCAAAAAGCAGTTCAGGCTATCTACCAGAAAACTTATCTTGATCCAAAATTGCTTCCGTATACGCGGGAGTTTAGCGATTCTGAAATTGCCGAATGGCTCAAAGAAGACCAGCTCTAAAACCCGCCACTACTGTTTTCTTGGACTCAAGCGTTTTATTCACGGCAGTTAATTCTCCGATTGGCGGCTCGGCCAAACTTTTTACCCTGTCCAAGATTAAGCTGGTAACTTCGCCCCTGGTTTTGGCCGAAGTTGAAAGAAACGTGCGAAAGAAACTGCAAGGCTATCACCGGGAAAGATTTTTTAAGCTGGCAGCGGGAATTAAAATTGTAGAGCAAAGGCCAGATGATCGCTTAATCCAGCAGGCGCAAAAATTTATTGTTGAGAAAGATGCAGTTATTCTGGCTGAGGCTAAAAACTCCAAAGCTGATTTTTTAGTTACTTTGGATAAAAAACATTTTTTGCAAGAATCCGTAAAGAACTTTTTATCTCCCCAGAAGGTTTTAGCGCCCAAAGGTTTATTGGAAATGGCCAAATGAAAGTTTGGGTGCAGAAAGGAGAATGGCATAAACACGACAATTCTTGTATGCACGCGCATACGGTAATTGTTAAAATGACTCTCGCACTTCAATAATTCAAATTATTTAAGTGAGGTTATTGGGCACGAAACAAAAATAGCAATCTAGGCCCTAAGGGTCTAGGCACGGAATAATACTTGCCGCAAATTAGGTAAAAAGGTCGAGTCCTTGCGGAAATTGTGCGGTAATTTTACGGAGATTTCATTCTGGCCAGGGAGAAATAATGAGTGGCTCTTTATTTTCTCTTGGGAATTTTTGCCAAATTTCCTCGGTAATAAAGGGCATGAAGGGATGAAGAAGCTTTAGCAGGCTGAGATAGATATGGCGGAGAACTGATAAGACGACTAAGTCCCCTCCTTTAATTCGGTCTTTCGAGTATTCGATATATTCATCCGCAAAACGGTGCCAGGCAAATTGGTAGAGATTTTCTGCGGCCAAATCAAAGCGGTAGCGTTCAATTAAACTGGTCACTTTTTTGATTAAAAGAGCGAGGTCTTTAAGAATTTCCCTGTCTTCTTTAGTTAAACCCGTCGTCTTGGGATCATAGAAAGGCACTTGGTTAGCCACCAGTTCTAAGTTCATGAGAATGAAGCGGCCAATATTCCAAAGCTTATTGGTAAAGTTGCGCATTGCCTGTAGTTTGCTTTCGCCGATATGAATGTCGCTGCCAGGTGCCGCCCCGAAAACAAGGGCTATTCTCAGGGCGTCGGCACCATATTTTTCCACCGTATCCATGGGGTCAATGACATTCTCTTTGCTCTTACTCATTTTCTGGCCCTTTTCGTCCACCACCCGGCAGTGTATATGAATGACCTCAAAGGGCGCTTTTCCCGCCAGGTAAAACCCAAACATCATCATTCTGGCCACCCAGAAAAATAAAATATCCCACAGCGTGTCCAAGACCGAGGTGGGATAGAAATATTTAAAATCATTCCCATTAGGATAACCGAGAGTAGTTAAGGGCCATTGGCCAGATAAAAACCAGGTGTCGAAGGTATCCGTTTCTTGCAAAATGTTTTTTCCGTGACATTTTCGGCATGGCTTATCATCAAGAGAATAAATAGGGTTTTTGCCGGCACTTAAGCTTTGCAGACCATTTTTGATCTCTTCGAAGCTATATTTTTCCTTTAGTTTTTGATACTGACCACTAACCTTATCGCCTTTTTTATCCAGAAAATTGATTAGAATATCTGGGTTACAGTCTAGGCAATACCAAATGGGAATCTGCGGTCCCCAGACAATTTGGCGGCTAATATTCCAGTCATGAATATTCTCCATCCAGTCAAAATACATTTTTTCGAATCGTTTCTTGGGGACGATTTTGGTTTGGCCTTTTCTAACCGCTTCAATCGCTGGTTTGGCCAGAGGCTTAATTTTGACAAACCATTGGGGCATAATCATCGGCTCAATAGTGGTTTTGCAGCGATAGCAAATGCCAACAGTGTGCCTTAAAGGTTCGATCTTAATCAGTTTCCCCTCTTTCCCAAGATCTTTAATTGTTTCTTCCCTCGCCTTACTAACGGTCATTTCAAGATATTTTTCCGGAAGGTTAGTCATCCTGCCGTTTTTGTCAATGACGACGAGAGTTTCTAGTTTATTTTTTTGACCGATCTCAAAGTCCGTAGCGTCATGAGCGGGAGTCACCTTGAGGGCACCGGTACCGAAATTGACATCAATCAGCCCGTCGGTAATTATAGATATCTCTTTATCGATAAGAGGAATGACCGCCTTTTGACCAACTAGGTTTTTATATCTTTTGTCTTTGGGATTAACGGCCACAGCGACATCGGCAAAAATGGTTTCTGGTCGGGTGGTGGCGATGGAGATCGGGCCATAGTTTAGGTAATAGAGGAATTCGTTTTTCTCAACATAATCTACCTCTAGATCGGAAAAGGCCGTACCGCAATGAGTGCAGAAATTAACGATTCTTTCGCCGCGATAGACTAATCCATCTTGGTGGAGTTTGCGGAAAGTATGCAGAACGGTTTTGATAATCTCCGGCTCTAGGCTGTAGTGATATCTTGTCCAATCTAGGGAAAATCCTAGTTTCTTGAGTTGCTGGCGATTGATATCGCGATTCTGTTCCACAAAATCGAAGATCGTCTGGTAAAGGGTTTTGCGGTCAAAATCAAAACGACTTTTACCTTCTCGGCTAAGTTTTTTCTCAAAAACGTATTGGGTTTCGATGCCAGCATGGTCTGCTCCGGGCAGCCAGAGAGTGGGATCGCCAAGCATCCGGCGATAGCGCGCAAGGATATCCTCAATGACAAAAAGGCCGTGACCCATATGAAGAGGATCATTAGCGTTTGGCAGGGGGAGCAAAATGGTAAACGGTTTCTTACCGGGAGTGATTTTTGGCGTAAAGTAGCCGCCCTTTTCCCAGGACTGGTAAATTTTCGCCTCAACCGCTTTTGGGTCGTAAGTTTTTTCCATTCTCTTCTGTGGCTGTTTCCTTATACCACGGAGAAGCTGCTCAAGTCAATTTTCCCTGCTTGCAGGGATTTGGCCAGATGTTGTATATTGAAATAGATGGCTGATGAGAACACCGCTTTCCCTAGCTCCGGGGAGATAACTCCCGGTTCGACCTTACCGGCCGAAGAAACACCGCCAGCGGCATACCCGCAGGAAGAGACACAGGCCGTGCCCCCTTTCCCGATTAGCACCGCCGTCGATACCGCGGCAGAAACCGTGCCGCCGGCCGAACCGAGCTTGGCAGAAATCCCACCAGCCGAGATGCCGCCCCCCCCAAGCGAGGAACCCTCGGGGCCGCTGGAGTTAATTAAGAAGATTCTTCCTCCGGCCTTGATCGCTCTGGCGTTACTTTTGGTCCTTTTCTTCGGCATGAAATTAATCCGCCGCGGCGGACCGGTTTCTAAGGGTGGAACGCTTACCTACTGGGGATTGTGGGAGCCGGAATCGGTGATGACGGAAGTAATTGCCGCCTACCAAAAAGATCACCCCAATGTCAAAATTACCTATGTCCAACAATCCCCCACTGATTACCGTGAAAGAATCCAGTCCGCTTTTTCGCGGGGAGAGGGCCCTGACATTTTTCGGCTCCACAATACTTGGCTGCCCATGTTCAGGAACGAACTGGCTCCGCTTGGCGCCGACATTATCAGCGAGAAAGATTACTACCCGGTCGTAAAAAAGGATTTAGCCGTCGGCAACACTTTTTACGGGGTTCCCCTGATGATGGACACGCTTGCCCTATATATCAATAACGAAATCTTTAAGGCGGCCGGCAAAACTCCGCCTACCACCTGGGAGGATTTGCGGAAAACCGCCCTTGAACTGACCGTTAAGGACAGGCAGGGAAAAATACAGCAGGCCGGCATCGCCCTGGGGACAACAAACAATATTGACCACTGGTCTGATATTCTTGGCCTAATGATGTACCAGAATGGTGTCACTTTGGAAAGGCCTACCGGCCAAAATGCCGAAGACGCTCTTTCTTTCTACTCGATCTTTTATGCGGTTGACCGAGTCTGGGACGAAACCCTGCCGCCTTCGACCATTTCCTTTGCGGGGGGCAAGGTGGCCATGTTTTTCGGCCCATCATGGCGGGTTTTTGATATCAAAGCAATTAATCCCGGGCTTGATTTTCAGGTGGTGGCGGTGCCCCAATTACCGGGGACAAATGTTACCTGGGCGTCCTACTGGGCGGAGGGTATCTGGAACAAAAGCAAGAACAAAGAAGAGGCGACAAAATTTCTCAAATATCTTGCGCAGAAAGAAGCCTTGCAGAAACTGTATCAGGCGGAAAGCTCCCTGCGGGCGTTTGGGGAGCTTTATCCGAGAACGGAAATGGCCGGGCTTCTGGCGGGTAATCCCCTGGCGGCGCCCTTTTTAGCCCAGGCCACCACTGCCCGCTCCTGGTATGTTTGCTCCAGGACCCGCGACAACGGCCTGAATGACCGGATGATTAAATATTTCGAGGATGCCGTCAACAGCATTAATCGAGGCGGGAACGCGCGGGAGGCTCTGGCCACGGCCAGTCAGGGGGTGAGCCAACTCCTCACCCAGTACGGAATCGCGGCGACAAGGTAGGAACTTTTTTGCAACCAAAATTGGGGTCTTGACAAAGCCCAAAAGGTTTCTTAAAATTAGCAATTGCTGTCAGAGACTGATAGTTTTGCAGAGCAGGATTATGAAGATTAATCTTAAACCAACTGCCGGTTATATCTTAGTAGAACCATTGGAGGCGGAAAAAAAGACGCCTTCAGGCATAGTTTTACCCGAATCGCACGAAGAGAAGCCGCAAAAAGGCAGGGTTTTGGCCGTAGGGCCGGCCGAGACTACTGACTCTGGGACAAAAAGAGAGTCACCCTGCGATGAAAACCAGGTGATTTTTTACAAAAAATGGGGCGGCAATGAGGTCGAGATCGAAGGCAAAGAATATCTTTTCATTAAATTTGAAGACATTTTAGCGATAGAGGAACGCTAAGCGTTCTGAAGAATAAAACGAATGGCTAAACAACTTAAATTTGGCGAAGAAGCGAGGCGATCCCTCTTGAGGGGCGTCAATGTTTTATCGAAGGCGGTCATTACCACCCTGGGTCCGCGCGGCCGGAATGTGGCCCTGGACCGCAAATGGGGCGCGCCCAACGTCGTCCATGACGGCGTCAGCGTCGCCAAAGAAGTTGAACTCGAAGATCCCTTTGAGAATATGGGGGCCCAATTAGTCAAAGAGGCGGCCTCGAAAACGAATGATGATTGCGGCGATGGCACCACTACCGCGACCGTTTTGGCCCAGGCGATTATCACCGACGGCTTGAAGAATATTGCCGCCGGGGTTAACCCGATGCTCTTAAAAAAGGGCATTGACAAGGGAGTGGGGGCAGTGGTGGGCGAACTGAAAAAGATGGCCAAGCCGGTCAAGGGGAAAGAGGAAATCGCGCAGGTGGCGACTATTTCGGCGGCAGATGCGGATATTGGGGCTAAGATTGCCGAGGCGCTCGAGAAAGTGGGCCGGGACGGGGTGGTCACGGTTGAAGAGTCCAAAGGTTTGGGTTTGGAGATCGAATACAAAGAAGGAATGGAGTTCGACCACGGCTACACTTCCCCCTATTTTGTCACCATTCCGGAAAGAATGGAAGCAGAAGTGGAAAACCCCTATATTTTAATTACCGACAAGAAAATTTCCGCCATTGCCGATCTTTTGCCGTTTTTGGAAAATCTGGTTAAAGTTTCTAAAGACCTAGTGATTATTGCGGACGAGGTTGAGGGCGAAGCGCTGGCGACTTTGGTGGTCAATAAGCTAAGGGGAACCTTCAATTGTTTGGCGGTTAAGGCGCCCGGTTTTGGCGACCGCCGCAAGGAGATGCTGGAGGATATCGCCATTCTCACCGGCGGAACGGTGATTTCGGAAGACGTGGGCCGGAAATTTGATTCGGTCACTCCCGAAGATTGCGGCCGAGCTGATAAAATCTGGGCAGACAAGGACAATTGCCGCATCATCGGCGGCAAGGGCGACTCACAGAAGATCAAAGCGAGGATCCAACAGCTGAAGAACGAAATTAGTACCACCACCAGTGATTTTGATAAAGAAAAGTTGCAGGAGAGGCTGGCGAAATTATCAGGCGGGGTGGCCCAAATAAACGTCGGGGCGGCGACCGAAGTTGAGCTTAAAGAAAAGCAGGAAAGGGTAAAGGACGCGGTTGAGGCGACCAAGGCGGCTGTTGAAGAGGGCATCGTTCCCGGCGGCGGGGTGGCTCTTCTGCGGGCTAGGGCGATTCTTGGCGCGACACCAACAGACAATGAAGAGGAAAAAATCGGCTTGAAGATTCTCAATGAAGCTCTGGAACACCCCCTGCGCGCCATTATTCGCAATTCCGGGGCGGACGATGGTTATGTGCTGAAGAGGATCGAGGAGGGGCTCGCAGACGCCAAGAATGGCGATTTTGGGTACAATGTCCTGACGATGCAATTCTGTTCGCTTCTGGAGGCAGGCATCGTTGATCCTTTGAAAGTAACCCGTTCTGCCCTGCAGAATGCCGCTTCGGTAGGAGTGATGGTGTTGACCACGGAAGCGCTTATTACCGATCTTCCCGAAAAGGGAAAAGAGACTGTCCCTTCTGTCCCCGGCGGCGGCATGGGCGGAATGGGAGAAGAATACTAAACCTCAATTCCTAATTGCTCAATTGCTGATAGCTGATAGCTGATAGCTGATAGCTGATAGATAGTTCCTAATTACTAATTGCTAATAGCTAATTCCTCGCAGTTTACTTGAGCTTCAAAATAGTGGATGGGTCAAGATTGCGGCCGTTTTCGCTTATTTCCAGATGAAGATGGGGGCCGGTAGAAAAACCGGTTGTGCCAACGCTGCCAATGATTGTCTCCGGAGTAACCTTATCGTTGATATTCACCTCGATTTTTCGCAAGTGGGCGTATAAGGATTTAACTCCAGAGCCGTGATTGATGATGAGATTGTTGCCATAAGCCAGCCGGCCGTACTCTTTTCTCTCCACGATTCCGCCAAGAATCGGCTTAATGGCTGTCCCTTCGGGGGCGGCCAAATCCAGGGCCTGATGCCAAAAGCTAAAGCTTTTGGTAATGCTAAAGTTTTCCACCGGTTTTTGGAAGGAAACTTGGGTCGTTAAACTTATTGCTGGCGGCGCAATAAAAGGTTCCTCGGGGCTTATATAGTTTTCCTTGGCGAAGGTTGCCGGGCTGATGATGCCGCTAAAGATAACGGCGGAAAGAAGATTAACCCCTAAGAGTTGGCGAAATCGCCGATACTCGCAGATTTTGCGTATCTTTTTGCCAAGACATATCATTGGTCGGGTTAATTTAGCCCGAACAAAAAATCCTAAACCATAATCGGTTTAGGATAAGAAGATTATATCCCATAAAAAGAGTTTTGTCAAGTCAAAAGTAGCGCTGTAGAGTTTTAGGCGGGCTGGTTAACAGTGAGTTGATCCAATGTTAAGGCGAATAGAAGTTCCTGTTCCATTCTCGTAACGTCATTCATTATTAATGGCCCTTCACCTCGTTTTGGAGCAAGCGGGAGCCGGAAACAACCTGGCATGGTTGCTCTTTCAGCCAATTCGCAATAAGCCGAGGCAAGCTTGATAAGCACACTGCCCACATATGTGGTGGGGTCTTGTCCGTTTTGCATCTTGTCGGCTTCATCTCCATTCGACATCAATAGCTTTTGGGCGGTTGCCAGAAGGACTATCCGGAGACCCGCTAAATGGGTCAAGCGAAGGTCAGTGACAAAATCACAAAGAGGCTCACACCGGCGGTATCTTGCCCATACCTCAGCTCCAAGTGCAGCAAATCTGCCCAAATAGGCATCGTGCGCTATTTTAAACCCGATCAAAGGTATCCCATCTCCTCCTGGGAGGAAAACGTGTGGTACGCGTAAGTTCGAGGCTGCCTGTTCTGCTGCGGTGCATTCCTGCGTGAACCGTCCGGTAGCAACTAATGCGTTCTGAGCTGTCGCTATTAAGCAGGGAAGGTCACTACTTCTTGCCTCTTGGAGTGCCACCCTTGCAACTCGCGATGATTGAGAGTCAAGATCTCTCCTTAAGGCTTCGGCCCAGGGCATAGGCCTATAATAACAGAAAGAGTGTAAAAGTCAAGGGGGAGAGATTTTGTCTTGAGACCAGGATGGGATTTGCACCCACGTATATCGGTTTTGCAGACCGATGCCTTACTACTTGGCTACCTGGTCAACTTATCTCTCATATTTTACCTCAAAACGATCTTTAAGGCAAGGGTTGCAATCGAAACAGGAGTTATGATATGATGCTTCTAGATGAAAAAGTTAGGTCTTGGTTTTCTTTTTCTGTCTTTAACTCTTTTTCTTTCGGGCTGCGTGTTTGGCCAAAAGAGCGCCGCCCTGCAAGTGAACTCAATTCCTAAGGCAACGGTTTTCTTAGACGGTAAAAACCTGGGTACTACTCCCTTAATCAACGAAAAGCTTAAGCAAACGGAAGCAACTTTGAGACTTGTTCCCGAGGGCGGAACGGTTTCTTTGCCCTCCTGGGAAACCAAAATTAGTCTTACATCCGGGGCAATGGCGGTGGTCAACTGGGAGTTTGGGGAAACGGAGGCTGTTTCGACGGGCGAGACTTTGACCTTGTCCAAGACCCAGGACAAAAACAGCGCTTCATTGGCCGTAATCTCTGTGCCCGATTCGGCTGTTCGTTCGCCTGACGGCGAAGCGAAAGGCTTTACTCCCTTAACCGCCGAGAAAATTGTGGCAGGAGACCGAGAAGTGACCGTTTCGGCGGCTGGTTTCAAGGAGCGTTCGATCAAGGCCAAACTGGTCAATGGCTATAAACTGACGATTAATGTTAAGTTGGCAAAGGGGGAAGCTGAAGAGATAGCGACTCCTTCGCCTAGCCTTACCCCTGTTCCCACTGGCAGCAAGGCGAAGGTGACGCCTAAGCCATCGCCTGCGAAAACTACGGGACCGACGCCAACACCCCCGGAGCGGCCGTATGTGGAAATAAGGGAAACGCCGACTGGCTGGTTAAGAGTGAGGACGGAGCCGTCAACGGCAGCGACCGAGGCGGCCAAAGTTAATCCGGGCGAGCGTTATCCCCTGCTCGATGAGTCGGGCGGCTGGTACAAAATTAAATACGACAGCAGCGAGGGCTGGATTTCCGGCAAATACGCAGAAAAGTACGAGTAAATCTTCCCCTTAGGATTTAAGAACCCTTTTTCAGCTATGAATACTTTAGCACCGGCCGGCGGCAAAGTATTTACACGCGAATTAAATCCTCGGTAATGAAATCGCAAGCCATTTTGCGCTTCTTCTTGACTAAGAAAGTCGCCGAGAATTATACTTAAACCAAGCTCAAATTCTTTAAGCGCATTACCTACTATGAACAAAACTCCGGAGCAGTTGTATCTCGACTTAATAAAGAAGGCGCTCTCGTTTGCTTTGTGGCCTGAACCGCCAACGTTACTTAACCCGAATCACGTACCATCAGGTTTAAAGCGATTTGGAGTGAGTGTGGCTTCCAAAGTCTTGGGGAGGGCAGGATTACTGCTTGCCCGAAATAGCAACTTTCAAGAAAGCCAAAGGATAGAAGGTCGGGTCTGGCCGGAATATGCACACACAATGATTGGACTCAAACGCCTTGACAATCTCCAGTATTGCATCGAGACGGTGCTGACTGAAGGAATACGAGGAGACCTTATTGAGACGGGCGCATGGAGAGGCGGGGCTTGTATATTGATGCGAGCCGTACTTGCTGCATATGGAATAGTTGACCGCAGGGTATTTGTCGCTGATTCTTTTAAAGGGCTGCCGCCGCCGGATGAAAACAAGTATCCAGTCGATAAGGGGGATGAACACTACAAATATGTTTATCTCGCTGTTTCGAGAGCTGAAGTGGAGAACAACTTTCGCAAGTATGGTCTGCTTGATGACCATGTTGTGTTCCTGGAAGGATGGTTTAAAGACACACTTGCAACAGCACCGATAGAGCGC
>Ga0194126_10002594_pt1 | contig 29281 bp, 18 predicted proteins | sample TA2KigC150mmetaG_FD_148641 | JGI IMG/M metagenome (GOLD analysis project Ga0194126, IMG submission 148641) | Freshwater microbial communities from Lake Tanganyika, Tanzania - TA2015035 Kigoma Deep Cast 150m | ecosystem: Environmental > Aquatic > Freshwater > Lake | place: Tanzania: Lake... | reverse complement strand
ATACTGGTTTGAAGGTGAAATGATTGGAGCAAAGGGCATTTCGGAGAATCACCAGCGATTGAAATTCTTCGTTGACGGTGCTATTACAGCTTCTGATCAAACCATTAAGGTTTCCGAAATGGAAGATTTCCCTGGAATGTCGTGGGCATATGATCTGGCCAACTCAAGAATGACGGGAACAGCAAACCTGGATAAAAACCTTGGCGGAATTGGCGTCAAAGGCAGCATTACCTGCCTGGTGGATGGCAACGGATGGTATTTCCAGGCCGGAGGATTATTAAATATTCCCGGACTGGGCGGTGGCAACCTGTTTGGGCTTTTCGGGGATTATGACAATGTCCCTCCAACGATATCCAGTGGGTTCGGAGCGTTTAAATGTATTCCATCTGCATTTAAAACCCATATCAGCGGTTTTCTGCTGACTGCAGGTGTGACGAAACCCATTATTGACCCGATTCATATTCCACTCGTACTATTATCGATTGATGCAGGATTGGACATCAGCCTCAACGCAAGAACATATATGTCGTTTGATGAGGGTGGTGATACGTATGGTATCGGAGTACTGGCTGTTGGGAACGCCTATTTTAAAGGATCCAGCGATCTGACCTGCACGTCTGTAGGAGTTGCTGCAACTGCTCAGTTTGGGATCGGAGGGAAATATAATACAAACGGGAGTTACAGCGTGGATGGATGTGCCAGTCTGAGCCTTGGACTTTATGGGGAACAGTGTTTGGGACTTATGGGGTTGTGTTGCGGGGAATGTTGTCTCGGTGTTGATGTCGGGGAAGTTACCCTGGGAGCTAAGGTACATTATGATAACAGCAGCGGGATCGATTTCAGTCTGACAACTACGAGCTGTGATGAACAGTGCCCATGATAAACCACTCAGTGATTAACCGAAAATTGTAAAGAAATGAAAAACAGGAACTATATAAAGAAAATGATACTCTTCACGGGATTTTCACTTGGGATCCTGCAAATGGCGTTATGTCAGCCTGTAACAGATATGGTCAGACCCGGTCAGAAAGGAATGTTTGTGTTTCTCGGAAAAAACATACCCACCGGAACTCCTACCTCGGGGTATAAGATAGAACGGTCAGAAAAAGCAGGGAACTGGAAAGAACTTTCAATAGTTCAAACTCCGGCAACCGTCGAGGCGTTTTTATCGAATGCAGAAACCTTTAAGACTTTGTTTCCCAATCAGCCTGTTCCCTCACAACAGGACCTCAGGAATATCTGGCAAAAAGCCAAAGCAACAGGCCAGATTGATTCGGTTGGGGGATGGAATATTCCCTATACGGTTCGTCTTTCCCTGGGTATCATGTATTTTGACGAGGAAGTAAAGGAAGGAATCAAATATCAGTATAAGATTACTGAGCTCAATGCCGGTGGATTTCAGAAAAACGTCATGGTTTCAACTATTGTCTCAATCCCGTATAATCCGGTTTTTGATAAAGCCACCTTTGTTGAAAGTTCAAGAACATACAAATCGATCTTTCTCAAATGGATGTCCATAGGAAAGAATCCGGCAGGCATGATCAGAATCTATGAACTATTGCCGCAATCGACGTTATTGCTGAAAGGAACCTCAGCGATTTATCACAAGAAAGATACTACCTGGTATATTTTTCAAGATAACATCACATTCGGCCGCGATCGTGAAACCTTGCAGTATTTTTTTCAACCTTATGATCCATTTGGAAACCCTGGAACAGTTTCTGAGGTTGCCATTGTCCCACCTGATGAATTCAGGGAAGCCTATTTCCATCACATGCAAGCTGAAAAAACGCCTGACAGGCTTGGGATTTCCATTTCTTGGCAGATCGAAAAACCGGAATTGCTGAAAAGTGTGGATGTTTTCCGGAGTGAAAAGTTTGACGGAGCATTCAAACTGATCACTACCCTTTCACCTGTCATGTCGAAATATTCAGATGAAAGTATCCTCGCAGACAAGGTTTACTATTATCTCCTCCGCGGCTATAGCGCTATCGGAAATAACTATTTTGAAAGTGGCAAATTCTTCTGCTTCGGAATGAATCCGGTGAAACCGATTCCACCATATATTAAAACAGCAGCAGGTACTTCCAATGGTGTGGAACTGAAAATCATCTCATCGGACCCGGAAGCCTATGGCGTAAGGATATTCCGAAACAACGGTGTGGATCCTGCGCTCTTTGAGGTTGGCTTTACTTTGAAAAAAGACAGTTCAATGATACTGGTTCAGGATACAGGAAAAGAATTATCAGGCAGACGTTTTTACACCTATGCCGCTCGGACGGAAAGTACCAGCAACATCCTGAGTGATTTTTCCGATAGTGTTCATGTGAGGCCTCTTCTGCCCACTTTTCCGGAAGTTCCATCAACCGTTAATGCGTATACAGAGGATGGTGTTATTAAAATTTTCTGGGAAAATGTTCAGTTGAGAGATAACTTTATTGAAGGCTATTTGATTTTAAGAAAAGAGGATACGGGTGATGGGAGACAATCGGGTAAATTTGAGCCGGTGTTCGAAGATGGAACAGTTTATCGCTCCAATTTCTATTATGATTCAACAGCAACCGAAGGAAAGATTTATTCGTATTCGGTGCAAAGTGTGGACATCTTCTCAGGGATAAGTGAGCAAGCCATTGTTACTTCCGTTCATATTCCTGAAAACCTTCCTGTCCCTCCTGCCGGACTGAAGGCGGTTTCTTCATCGGAGGGCATCATCCTGGAATGGGGATCAGCAGTGATGAATGATTTTGATCATTACCGCATTTACCGATACCAAAGAGGCCTTGCTCCAGTAATATTGAAAAATGTTTCAGGTGAAACGCTAACCTATACAGACAAGTCTGCCACAACCGGTCAGTTGTTCTTTTATTATCTTACATCTTTTGATAAGAAAAACCGCGAAAGTATTCCTTCGCAGGAAGTCGGGATCAGGAAATGATACCTCGGGCAATTTATTGTATTTTTGAAGCGAAAATTATCTAAAATGCAGGAAACTACGGCATACAAGCCAAAGAACCACATCAGGGTTGTGACAGCTACTTCGCTTTTCGACGGACATGATGCCTCCATCAATATCATGCGAAGGATTTTGCAAGCCTCCGGTGCAGAGATCATCCATCTGGGACATAACATCTCAGTGAAAGAGATTGTCGATTGTGCCATCCAGGAGAATGTTCAGTCCATTGCGGTGACTTCCTATCAGGGAGGGCACATCGAGTTTTTCAAATACATGTATGACCTCTTGAAGGAAAGAGGATGCTGTCACATCAGGATTTTTGGCGGCGGCGGCGGGGTGATCCTGCCACATGAAATAGATGACTTGCATGCATATGGGATCACCCGGATTTATTCCCCTGATGATGGGCGCGCCATGGGCTTGCAGGGTATGATCAATGATCTGTTGGAAAAATCAGATTTTGCGGTTGAAAAGGAAATGTCGTTCACGGTGGATGAAATCCGGAAAGGAGACCATCATGCAATTGCCTGGATGACAACCATGGCAGAGAACAGTCCGGGATCCGTTAAAAGCCTTCTCACAGAAATTGAACAGTTGGCCGGTCAGCGGCAAACGCCTGTCCTGGGCATTACCGGTACCGGCGGGTCAGGAAAATCAAGCCTTGCCGATGAAATCGTCCGGAGGTTTCTATCAGATTTCCCTGATAAAAAACTGGGAATCATTTGTGTTGACCCATCCAAACGGAAAACGGGCGGTGCGCTGCTGGGAGACAGGATCAGGATGAATGCAATCCATACACACCAGGTTTATCTTCGTTCGATGGCAACCCGTCAGTCGAACCTGGCCCTGTCGAAACATGTGAAAGATGCCATCAACATCCAAAAAGCCGCCGGATTTGACCTGATCATGCTGGAGTCCTCCGGGATTGGCCAATCTGACACTGAGATCATCGATCACAGCTCCCTGTCATTGTATGTCATGACCCCTGAGTATGGCGCTGCTTCACAGCTTGAGAAGATTGATATGCTTGACTTTGCCGATATTGTTGCGCTGAACAAGTTCGACAAGCGAGGGGGAATGGATGCCCTCCGGGACGTTAAGAAACAGTTTCAGCGCAACCGGGGCTTGTTCCATGAAGACCCTGAAACGATGCCGGTATTTCCCACCATCGCCTCGCAATTCAATGATCCAGGCATAACCCAGCTCTACAAAGCCATCATCGATAAAATCAACACCATCTTCCCGGAAACATTCATCTCTTCTTTGAAGTCATCGGAAGAGATACCAGAGAAGATCTTTATCATCCCTCCACAGCGAAACAGGTACCTGTCAGAGATTTCCGACACCGTCAGGACATACAACCAATGGGTTGCCGATCAATCCAATCTGGCGCTGAAACTCCAGGGAGTTCATCTGACCATCGAGGAAATGAAGCATTGCGGCGTGGAATCTGGTGACACGGCTTTGAAAAACATCGAGAATCTCGAGAAAAACCTCCGCAAACAAATCGACCAGGAAAACCTCAAGATTCTTGAATCCTGGAAGAAAAAAGTCCATGCCTATCAGCAGGAATACTTCTCCTATGTCGTTAGGGAACAAACCATTAAGGTTAAAACATTCTCGGAAACACTTTCCCACCTGAAAGTCCCGAAGATTGCCATGCCGACATATTCCGGCTGGGGAGATATTTTAAAATGGAGTCTGAAAGAGAATGTTCCAGGTGAGTTTCCGTTTACCTCCGGCGTTTTCCCGTTCAAGCGGGAAGTAGAAGACCCAACCCGGATGTTTGCCGGTGAAGGCGGCCCGGAGCGCACCAACAAGCGTTTCCATTATCTTTCCCATAACATGCGTGCCAAACGGCTATCCACTGCCTTTGATTCGGTCACACTCTATGGCAATGACCCGGATATCCGGCCGGACATCTACGGAAAAGTGGGCAATTCAGGGGTATCAATCTGTTGTCTGGATGACGCCAAGAAACTTTATTCCGGCTTCCGGCTTACCGATCCGATGACCTCTGTCTCGATGACTATCAACGGACCCGCTCCGGTCCTGGTTGGCTTCTTCATGAATGCCGCGATCGATCAGAACTGTGAATTATACATCAGGGAACACGGACTGACCGAAGAGGTGAATCAAAAGATCGACCAAATCTACAAGGGAAAAGGGACGATCAGACCTACCTACCAGGGTGAACTGCCGGAAAGCAACGACGGACTTGGGCTGATGCTGCTCGGTGTGACCGGCGACCAGGTACTTCCCAGAGAGGTTTATGAGAAGATCAAGGCAGAAACCATCTCGGTAGTTCGGGGAACGGTGCAGGCCGACATACTGAAAGAAGATCAGGGGCAAAACACCTGCATCTTTTCAACCGATTTCTCTCTGAAACTCATGGGAGATGTGCAGGAGTATTTTATCAACAACAATATCCGAAACTTCTACTCAGTCTCCATCTCAGGTTACCATATTGCTGAAGCAGGAGCCAACCCCGTCACACAACTGGCCTTAACCCTGGCCAACGGGTTTACCTATGTTGAATACTACCTCTCCCGCGGGATGGATATCAACAAGTTCGCCCCGAATCTCTCCTTTTTCTTTTCCAACGGCACCTGCGCTGAGTTTTCTGTGATCGGGAGGGTAGCCAGAAGCATCTGGGCGAAGGCGATCAGAAACAAGTACCATGGCAATACAAGGTCGCAGCAGTTGAAATACCACATTCAGACCTCCGGAAGGTCGCTTCATGCACAAGAGATCGATTTCAATGATATCCGTACCACCCTGCAGGCGCTCTACGCCTTTTATGACAACTGCAACTCCTTACATACCAATGCCTATGATGAAGCTATCACCACACCAACAGAAGAATCAGTAAGGAGAGCCATGGCCATCCAACTGATCATCAGCAAAGAGTTGGGATTGGCAAAGAACCAGAATCCAAACCAGGGATCCTTCATCATTGAAGAACTTACCGACCTGGTGGAAGAGGCGGTTCTGAAAGAGTTTGACCGGATCTCCGAACGGGGCGGAGTTCTGGGTGCCATGGAGACAGCCTATCAGCGAAGCAAGATACAGGAAGAATCGCTCTATTATGAATCCCTGAAACATACGGGAGGACTCCCGATTATCGGTGTAAACACTTTCCTCTCATCCAGGGGTTCTCCAACAATCATCCCCGGTGAAGTGATTAGGGCGACAGAGACGGAGAAAAAGTATCAGATTGACATGCTTGATGAGCTAAAGAAAACACACACAGACCGGAAAGATCCCTTGCTTGAAGCCATGAGACTCGCTGCCATCAGGAACCAAAACATCTTTGAAAAGATCATGGAAGCCAGCAAGTACTGCTCTTTGGGTCAGATCACACAAGCATTGTTTGATGTGGGGGGACAGTATAGGAGGAATATGTAGAAGATGGTGAGCATTGTCATTGCGAGCCGCGAAGCGGCGTGGCAATGGTGAAATGGTGAAATAGTGAAATGGTGAAAAGGGGCAATGGGAGTCAGTGAATGGAGAATTGCCAGGAGCAGTAGGAGTCATCGGGGTGAGGGTCGGGAGGACAGCAGATGCATGTTGTGGTGATGCGGGGATCGATGGTGTGGGCAAATTCGGTATATTCCACCAGGCCTGCAGATTTACAGGGATAATCATCAAGCCCTTTCCGTTTCCTGGCAAACTGAACCCGGCAATCGTTCATTCGGAAAACAAAAGAGGTTGGCGTTTCCTCAGCAAAAGATTGCACATTGATGAAGGCATAGAGGCGATATTGCAAGGCGCGTTTCAATCCATCCAGACCGGGTGTTTCATCAAGTCCTAAAATCCTTTTTATGGACATGGCTTCAAAAGGTGAGAACTGTCCCCAGCAGGCATCATTACATGCTTTGGCCGTCGTCATCCCTTCACTGAATTCCAAAGCCTGAAACCAGATCCCATCATTGGCAAGCCAGTTGATGGCCAGGGACTCCATGAGTTTTTTTTGCTCCTCTTTTGAAAGCTTTGAAAAATATGCCGGAGAGGCTCCGTCCAGCTCAAAACCCAGCGTTTTCGAGAGCCTTTTCAACTGGATTTCCGTAGTTTGTCTTAGCGCCTGATCCAGGATCACCATGGCTTTCTCCCGACCCAGCCGGCTATATACTTCAGCATACCACATCGCATGATGGGTCACCGTTCGGTGAATCAGATCCATTAATAACCTCGTTTCAATCCCAATCATCCCCTCTATTAATTATTAGTACTTACACGTATTCTTTGACCTCTATCTCGTTTTTAAGTACCATTTCGCCGTACATGGCCATGGCTTCCATCTCACCTTCACCCGGGTAAACTTTAACCGGCGCAATAAACTCAACCCGGGAGATAATATCTGAGATGATCTGTTTACTGTAAGCCAGGCCTCCGGTAAGGATGATAACATCTACCTTTCCGCACACGATGGTGCTTAATCCGCCAATTTCCTTGGCTACCTGGTAGGTCATCGCACGATGAACAAGTTTCGCTTGATTGTCACCTTCTTCGATCCGGTTCTCGATCTCGATGTTATCATTGGTACCCAGGTAAGCGATCAAACCGCCCTGACCTTTGATCTTCTTCAGGATTTCAGGTTTGGTATACTTCCCGGAAAAGCACAATTCAACCAACTGCCCGACGGGCAAGCCTCCGCTTCGTTCAGGGGACATCGGCCCATCACCATTGAGGCCGTTGTTCACATCAACAATCCTCCCCTGTTTGTGCATGCCAATCGAAATACCCCCACCCATGTGGGCAACGATGATGTTCATCTCCTCATACTTTTTACCGATCTCGAGGGCATATTTCCTTGCAACTGCACGTTGATTCAGGGTATGCAGAAAACTCCTCCGGGGAAGCTCCGGCATTCCGGAAATCCTTGCAATCTCTTCCATCTCATCCACACAGGTCGGATCGGCAATGATCGCCTGGCAGGAATTGCCTATTTCTTTTGCCAGGGCGTGTGCGATCAAGCCACCCAGGTTCGATTCATGCTCTCCCATCGGATTTCGGATATCCCGGAGCATCGCTTCATTAACGCAATACACACCTCCTTCAATGGGTTTAAGCAGGCCGCCTCTGCCAACGATGATCCGGATGCTCTTTAGCTCAATGGATGCCTCGCCCAACGCTTTTTCAATCGTTTCCTTCCGGAACACGAACTGATCGGCTATCCGTGCAAACTTATTCAGCGATTCCAAGGAATGCTTGATGTTGATGAGGAATACCTGCTTCCGGCCTTCAAAGACCGCTATTTTGGTGGAGGTAGATCCGGGATTTATAACCAGTATCAATGATTTCATGCTCAGTTTCTCTCTAATTTTCCGGGCAAAAGTATGGAAATCTTGTTAATAATTCTGAACACCTGGAGCCATAAATTGGAATCTTTTCATACCTTTGCACGTTTTTATTTTTATTAACCAATAATAACATATCAAGTCATGAAAAAGTCAATTGTTTTGATTCTCTTCGTTGTGATTTCTGCTGTGATCCTTTTCAGTTGTAAAGAACAACAAACGACCGCCCCCGTAAGCCAGGATACAATAAAAGAACTGGTGATGAATTATCTGAAAGCATCCCAAGCCAAAGATACCGCAGCCCTTCTGGCCATGATGCCCGACAGTGGAAAAATTCTCGTCTTCGGAACATGTGCAGAGGATTGCTTCATGGAAAAATGTTGCCTTGCCGGAAAAATGAAACAAGATACCACCAAAGCTGACAGCATTGCCATCCACGACTTTAAGCACCTGGATATCCGTACCGATGCTACCCTTGCCACGGCAGTGTATGAAGTCCCGATGTTCATCAAATGCCACTGCATGGCCGACACTATTAATCTACGTATCGCCCAGGTTTTCCAGCTCAACAATGGAAAATGGCAACTCGTAAACATGATGAAAACCATCCCGATGAAACACAATTGCTGTTCATCGTTAAAAGACTGTAAAACAGATCAAGCTGGATGTAAAGGTGATAAAAAGCCCTGCACCGCCATGAAAGAGTGCAAGGAAACCAAGAAAAGCTGCATGGGGAAAAAGAAATGATATCCTCAACCAACTTCCATTCAGTAAGTATAATTTTGTAATTCATTTCACCATAGAAAGAAAAGAAAAAGAGATGGGACAGATCACCGAAAATACAAGACAGGAAGTGAAGGATACGGTATTTCAATTCTTTTCGGAAGAATGCGAAGTTGACATCCAATCGCTGCACGAAGGCACTGATATTATCAATGATATCAACGGGGACTCACTGATGTTTCTGGAGTTGATCGAGATATTCAAGAAAAAATACAACCTCAATATTGAACTCAAGATCATCGGGAAATATGCTGTTAAGCATCCGGTGAGGACGCTGGGAGAGTTGATCAATACCCAAATGCTCATCATCGAGCATGAAAACGACATCCTTGACCTTGAAAAATAGGCCGGATTCCATTCAGTATTACTTTTTACATAACGGATAACCTATGACATCCAACGCCATAGGTTATCTTTTTCCTGCGTTTGTCAGCGCATATCTGGGTGAAGAGAAATCACTGCTTCAGTCCTATGGACCATCCTATGATAACTTGATGGAAGAAGCTTCCTCCTTTCTCAGCCTCGATCTCCGCTGCTTTGATCCTGAAAACAATCCAATGCTGGATGATGAACTGAAAACCCAGTATATCACCTATGTCATCAGTTGCGTCATTTCTGAGATCCTTCACCGTGACCATTACCGCAAGGGATTCGTGGCCGGGTACAGCATGGGAATCTATGCAGCCCTGTATCATTGCCGCTCCATCTCTTTTGTTGATGGCCTTGCATTGATCCGTGGCGCCTTTCATTGTATTTCAGCCACAACGTGTGACAAGCAATTTGGCATGGGTACGATTATCGGGCTGAGCGAAGAAGAGACCCACGATCTGATCAATGACCATTTTCCAGGGACAGAGATCATTAATACCAACAGTAAGCATTCCCTTATTGTTTCCGGTTTGCATCATGAGATTGAAGGATTGGTTAAACTTGCCATGCATGAGGGGGCATTGAACGCCCGCATCCTGCCGGTTACGGTTCCATACCATTCTTCTTATATGGCACCTGCAGCCACCTGCTTCGAGGAGTTCATCCGGAAAATCTCCATCAAACAGCCACAACAGGAAATGATCTCAGTGATCGACCGGTCTCGGATATCCAGCGCAGGTCAGGTGAAAACTGAGTTGATCAGAAACATCTCCCATACACTCAACTGGAAAATGACCATGGACACCATGATTAACCTGGGAGTGAATGTTTTTCTGGAATGCGGTGCCGGAAATAACCTGTTCAGAACAGGAAAGTTCATAGATGGGGATTTTCGGATTTTCCCCATCAACAAACTCCCGGAATTCCTGAAATTGTAGTTTTACAACCTCCCTTGTTTCATCCACTCTTTTCTGATCCGGATCAGGGTCCGGAACATCGGTTCCTGAAGATCCTGGCGAGAGCGTATGGCGATAGCTTCACGGAGAAGTTCGGGTTGTGGTATTGACTCATCCCCCGGGACGCAGTGATGCCGCTGCAACGAGTGAAGCCTGAGTAATTCCCTTAACGGCTCCTTACCAATCTCTTTTGAAATATAGAAAACCGGTCCTTTGAGCAGGTCTGTTTCATCCGTAATGTATCCTTGCCGGATGGCCAGTTTATAAAGTGGAGTAAAAGGGTAAATCCGCAATCCATAGGAGATCCTGACCATATCGTTTGGATTAACATGGTTATCGATAAAACGAAAGGTCTCCTCCACCGTCTCTGAATTCTCCCCAGGTCCGCCGAATACAAAAAACCACATCGTAGGAAAATCTGTCTCCCGGATAATTTCAGCCGCCTGACGGATCTCCTTCAATCCAAAACCTTTTTTAAGATTCCGGAGCACCCTGGCAGACGCTGAATCAGGCGTAACATCAATTTGAACAAATCCCGCTTCCTTCATCAGGTCGATGAGCTCAAAGGTGACGTGACGGGGATTGATACCCATCGTTCTGAAGCGTGTTTTTACTTTTCTCCGAATGATCTCCCGGCAGATTGCCTCTGCATGGCCCGCCGGGTCATTGAAGGTCGAATCGACGAATTCGAATGTCACATGTCCCAGCCTTGACAAAGCTTCTTCGATCTCGGTCACAATATCCGACGGCTCGCGAAGCCGGTAACGGGAGCCCTCAATCCAGGGGTAAGTGCAGTAAATGCAACGATGCGAACATCCTCTTTTTGATTGAATACTATACACCCCGGCGGTTTGATAAGGGGTGAAATCGATGAAACGATCAAGATTCGAAAAAAGAAAATGGGAATTCCTGAAAGGCTTCGGTTGGAGAGATGACTTAGCGCTTGATTCGGGAGAATGACCAGACAAAAGATCTCTCCTCCGTATTACATTTTTTAAAACTGTCGTATCCTCCCCTTTTTCAAGCAATCCGAGAAGTATGGGAAGGGTCACCTCCGCTTCTCCCACAATGCCATAATCGACGCCTGTTAACCTCAGCAATTCCATAGGATAGATGGAATAGCCGCTACCGCCGATCATGGTCGGAACCCGTGTCACGCTCCTTACAGGAGCAATGAACTTATGGATGATCTCTCCGAGGTATTGTTTGGGTTGATCTACCGACAGATCGTCAATGTTACGGATAGAGAAACCGATGTAGTCAGGCTCAAAGGATGCTACATGCTGCAGCAGGTTTTTTCCCTCATCAAAAACGCCATCGTAGATGGAGACATGGTAGTTTTCTTGCAGGGCGGTCGCCAACAGGCAGATCCCGAGCGGGGGTACCGGGTAGGGCAACCGTTCCAAATTGGTGTTGATGAGCAGTACCCGTTTCATCAGATCACATCATCTCCTTTTTTGATCAACCAAAGTTTGCCAACACTCCGGTAAAACTCTTCGAGCGAAAGCCTGGTTTTCATCACACAATTGAAAAAATTGTACTTGTCATAGTCCAAGTCGATGATCTCCTCCTTCACTTCCTGGAAGAACTTCGTCCCTGGCATGGGTGTCAGGATGGTATACCCGGCATAAACCACCCGGTGTTTGCCTGCATATTCCGCCAGTGCCTCAAAATCATGATAACCATAATCAGCAGGGACTACATAGTTACCCCGGATCATGATGCCGTTCTCTTCAAATATCCGGATCGCTTCATGGATACGGGCTGCTTTCGATTGTTTCCGGTATTTTTTAAGCTCTTCATCCCGAAATGACTCAAAACCACAAATCACGACCTTGAGTCCGCCCCTGGCCAATTTTTCTATCAGCCACGGGTACTTGACGGCAGTATCTGCCCGGATATCCATCACAAAGGTCTTATGGATGCCCTCCTGCATGATCCGGTCGAAGAGTGTGGAGATAAATGGGATATCCACGATCGTATTGGCATCGGAAAATCGAACAACCGGATATTCATCAATCTGTTTGAGTTCTTCTATAAGGCTTTCCATCTCACGCTGATGAAACTTCCCTTTGAATTGCCCCCATATAGAGCAGAAGGTACACTTGTAAGGGCAGCCCAATGAGGTAAACACATAGGTCGAAGGAAACGGGCTTTTACCCACCTTGTAGGTTTCAATCCAGCGTTGGAGGTGCGATCTGTCGGGCATAAGGAAATCCTTCCCGGCTAAGTCCGGAACTTTTTCGGGCAATCCGGAATAGATCAATTCACCTTCTTTACGAAAGAAGATATTTTTTACACTATCAAGCGGTTTTTCCATTTCCAGCGCCTGGATAACCTCCCTGAATGTATATGCCGATTCACCGGGACAGACGATATCGGTATCAGTGTGTTTGAAATCCGCCGGGCAGAGTGTGGCATGAAGACCGCCTGCTACTGTAACAACCGAAGGGTCTATCCTTTTGACTTCCCGGAAGATATCCATCCCGGCATTCATCTCTGACGTGATGACGGTCGTACCTACAACCTGAGGCTGGAAAGAATGCATGAGGTTCGACAACATCGCTGCTAAAGGAGGAGTGTTCGGGTGGAGGTCATACTCACCTTTTGTATCCCACACCAGTACATCATGGTCTTTGACAGCCGCAGCCACGGTGAGTAAACCCAATGGCGGTCCGATCAGTTTCCGGTGAATGAATGGCAGCGCTTCTTCCGGGGCATGATCCAGGATGGCGTTATACGGGGAGCGGGGAGTGTTGATCAGCAGGATTTTCATAAGCTTCAGCCGAAGCAAAAGTAACATTTTCTTTTTTTTTACCTTTGTGCTTCATTCAAACCCAAATCCAATATCCATGAGCGTTACCGGCGCAGACTATCCCAAACGTTTCACCGAAAAGAGATGCTGCGTCCTGATCCCAACTTATAATAATCAGCAGCAGCTGGCCAAAGTCATCGACGGGGTGCTGAAATATACCCACCAGGTCATCGTGGTTAATGATGGCTCGACAGACCAGACTCAAGAGATACTGTCAAACTATCCTTCCCTTGTTACCATCCATCTCCCGGTAAACAAAGGAAAGGGATTTGCCATCAGAACCGGCTTTAAAGCCGCAATCGAGCATGGTTATGATTATGCCATCACGATGGACAGCGACGGGCAACATCAACCCGCTGATCTGCCGGCTTTCCTGGATAAACTTGAAGAAGAGCCCGAAGCAATCATTGTTGGCGCCCGTAACATGGAACAAGACTCCGTACCGGGAACAAGTAGTTTTGGGCACCGCTTCTCCAATTTCTGGTTCCGTGTTGACACCGGGATCAAACTTCCTGATACACAGAGCGGATTTAGGCTATATCCCCTTCACCTGCTGGAAAAAGTCCATTTCTTTACCTCCCGTTTCGAGTTTGAGGTGGAGGTTTTAGTCCGCTCGGCATGGAAAGAGATCAGGATCACATCCGTTCCCATTCATGTCTACTATCCTCCCAAAGAACTGAGGGTTACCCATTTCAGGAAGTTCACTGACTTTGCACGAATCAGCTTGCTCAATGCGGTGCTGTTCTTCAATGCGATCCTGTTCATCAAGCCGTTTCAGTTTATCCGGCTGTTCCGAAAGAAGAGCTTCAGGCAGTTTTTCAGGGAACAAATTTTATACAGCATGGATTCAAACCGGAAACTTGCATTCTCAGTTTCGGTAGGTGTTTTCTTGTCGTGTGCCCCCATCTGGGGATGGCAAATGGTAGCTGCATTGGCGCTATCCTACCCGCTGAAGCTGAATAAACTGGCAACCCTTGCGGCATCCAACCTCAGCATCCCCCCAAACATGCCGTGGATACTATACCTCAGCTATGTCAGCGGTGGTCTTGTATTGGGTAAGGAGTTCGACATTTCCTACAGTTCCGGCATCACCCTCGAATGGGTCGAGCGAAACCTCCTTCAATATCTTGTGGGCAGCATTGTCTTTGGGATCATCCTGGGGATTGTGGCCGGGATCACCTCATACATCATCCTGACGATCCTCAGAAAAAAGGGCCGGTCAAGAAACAGGGTAACCACTTCCTCTAATTCAGAAGAACCTGTTGTGAATTAATATGGGACAGTTCTTCGCCATCGTCTACACTTTTTTTTCAAGACAAAGAATAGTGCTTTTTAGTCTGCTGATCCTGATGATGGGATCGGTTATCTTCCTGGGAACAAGGATCCGTTTTGAAGAAGACATCTCAGACATGACGCCGGGCAAAGCGGACCAGAAACAACAGCTGATCGCTGCATACCGTTTTCCCGACAAGGTGATCCTGCTGATTGAAGCAAAGGATCCCGGCGTCGATCCAGAATTATTATCCGATTATGCTGATACCCTCATTTCATCCCTCCGGCATACCCTTCAGCCGAAGTTCATCCGTGATATCGGCAGCATGCCTCCGGATTCCATCACCCTGCAACTGTACGACCTGGTCTATGATCATCTTCCTGTCTTTCTCAAGGAAGAAGACTACGACAGAATAGATACACTGCTCAAGCCTGAGAATATTCAACGCACGTTACAGGCTCAGGCAAAGATGCTCCTTTCGCCGGCAGGTTTCATGGTTAAAAAAAATATCGTCAAAGACCCGCTGAATCTCACCCTCATGGGTTTGGAAAAGTTTCGGAATCTGCAGGCCGGTGATGGGTTTAAGGCATTCAATGGGTACATCTTTTCAGAAGATGATCAGAACCTGCTCGTATTCATCACCCCGGTACATGGGATCAATGAGACATCACAAAATACCGATATGCTGGAGGAGATCGGCCGGATATCGGAAAGCCTCAGCCAGGGACGTTTTTCCGGTATTCAGTGCAGTCCGTATGGCCCGGTTGTCATTGCTGTAAGCAACGCCACGCAACTGAAGAAAGACATCATGCTCACCGTTACGGTTGCAATCATCCTGATCATGGCCTTTGTCGGATGGTATTTCCGAAACCGGAGGATCAGACTGGTGGGATTTCTGCCGGCTATCTTCGGTGCATTTACAGCTTTATCAGTGATATATCTGGTCAGGGGTCACATCTCAGCCATTGCGCTTGGGATTGGCGCCGTGATACTCGGAATGATCATCGATTACACGGTGTATCTGCTCAACCAATACAGAACAAACCGGGATGTAGCGCTGACGCTGAGGGAAATGTCACAAACCGTCTTTCTTTGCGCCCTGACATCCATCGCCGCTTTCTCATGCCTGCTGTTCCTCACTTCCGCTGTCCTGCAAGACCTGGGCATCTTTGCCAGTATCACGATAGCCGGGTCAGCCTTTTTTGCCCTTGTTTTCATGCCTCATTTCCTTCCCTTCATCATCGGAAAACCAAAGATACAGGGCGAAACGAAGCCTCACCCGATTGACCGGCTCCTCTCCTACCGCCTGGATCAAAGCCTGGGTGCCGTATTGATCCTCCTCGGGATTGTGATCGCCTCTTTTTTTACCTTCCGGAATGTAACTTCCGAGAAGGACATGCACCAGTTGGGGTACATGGATGAAAAACTACAATCCACAGAGGAAAAACTGAACCGGATCAACAACCAGATGTCCCTAAAGATCATCTATGTGCTGGCTTATGATAAAAATCTGGATCGGGCCATCACGTCCAATCTCGCTATTTCAGGGGTGGCTGAGGATTTGCAAAAGGCAGGTATCATCTCCAGGCAGCGCTTGCCCGGGACCATCCTTCCTCCGGCAACAATCCAGAAGGAGAAGATCAGGCAATGGGAAACCTTCTGGAATGAAGAAAAGGTGAAAAGCCTGCAAAAAAATCTTTCTGCTACTGCGAAACAGTTGAAGATAAAACCCGAAGCGTTTGAAGGTTTTTTCAGGCACCTGACGGCACCATGTACCCCGCTCGACAGCCAGGCTCAGACATTTCTCATCCGGAATATCCTTCCCGACCAGATCCAGAAAACCAGGGAGGGTTGGCTCATCGCTTCTTCACTTAACGTAGATGTGAGCAACAAACCAAGAGTTTACCAGGCTTTGGATGAAGTGGATGGCGTGGTCGTTTTCGACAGACAGATCCTTACAGACCGGATGGTTGAAAGTGTCCGCAGTGACTTTGAAAGGCTGGTCAACCTTTGCCTCATTTTTGTGACCATTGTCCTGATGATCTCCTTTGGCCGTTTCGGTCTCGGCCTGATCGCTGCTATCCCGATGTTCCTGAGTTGGATCGTTACCCTCGGTTTCATGAATATCACCGGGATATCTTTCAATATTTTCAACATCATCATCTGTTCATTTATCTTTGGACTTGGCGTCGATTACAGCATCCTGATGGTCCGATCATTAATGAATAACTACAAGTATTCTTATCATGATCTGCATCCCTACCGTGTTTCCATTTTCATCTCAGCAGTTACAACCATCATCGGTTCAGCTGCACTCTTATTGGCCAAGCACCCTGCCCTCAGAAGCATTGCCTTGCCGGCAGTCGTTGGACTTACCTCCACCATACTGATCACCTATACCTTCCCTGCTATCGTTCTGCGTTGGTTCATGCTTGACAGGAAGAAGATCCGCAAATTCCCTGTCACCCTCTGGGTTTTCATGAAAACCATCAAGTCGTGGGGCTCCATCACCCTGCTGATCATCCTCCTGGATGTTATCGGGATACTTCTTTTTGGGTTCGTTCCGGTAAAAAAGAGCAGGAAAAAGATCTGGTTCCACCATATCTATCAGTATGCCAATAAATTATACATTTTTATCATCTTTCCGAGGGTCAGAAAGATCGATAACCCGTCCGGAGAAGATTTCTCCAGACCCGCTGTCATCATTTGCAACCATCAATCCCTCACCGATGTTCCTTCCCTGTTCCGGCTTTACCCCAAAATCATCATATTGACAAACAATTGGGTATACAACTCACCGCTCTTTGGCCCTATTTGTCGTTTTGCCGATTTCCCGGATGCCACAAATGGCATCGATGACATCATCCCTGAACTTCAGAAAAAAATTGACCAGGGTTTTTCCATCATCGTTTTCCCCGAAGGAACACGGTCGCAAACACTGAAAATACAACGATTCCATAAAGGCGCCTTCTACCTGGCCGATAAGTTTAAACTGGATATCTTGCCCGTCATGATCTATGGAACAGGTCATTTCCTCCGGAAGGGAGACTTCTTTGGAAAACCAGGGAGAAACATCATGCGCATTTTTCCGCGTATCCCTTATGACCACTCGGCTTTTGGCTCAACCTACGCAGCCAAAGCCAAAGCCTTGCGTAAGTTCTATATCCATGAATACCAGCAACTATCGCGGGAAACGCTACAGCCCTATTACATCAAAAAGCGTATCTACTATAACTACGTTTTAAAAGGCCCGGTGCTCGAATGGTATTTCAGAATTAAAACCTGGCTGTCGGACAATTACAGGCAGCTTCTTGAGCTGGTACCCGAAGAATGTACCGTCACTGATATTGGTTGTGGCTATGGATTCATTACGTATGCCCTGGCAAATCACTCTGACAAGCGAATGATCCATGCCATTGACCATGACAAAGAGAAGATCGAAGTTGCTCAAAACTGTTATTCGAAAACAGCAGCAACGAGTTTTGTCTGTGCCGGTGCCCTGACCCATCCCTTCGAACGGAGTGATGTTTTTATCCTGAGTGATATATTGCACTATCTCCCCGAAGAAGATCAACAGCAACTCCTGCTGAAGTGTTTCTCGAATCTCCATGATCATGGCCGGGTCATCATCCGCGATGCCAATAAGGATGCTCAAAAGAGGCATCTGATGACCAGGCTTACAGAATATTTCTCCACCCGGTCTGGCTTCAATAAAACAAAAGATCCCTCCAAAAAGCTCTTCTTTACCAGCTTTTCCGCAATCAGGGACTTCGCACAGATGCATGGATTTCAATGCCGCATCATCGAAAAATCCAGCTTCACATCGAATATGACCCTCGTCATCGAAAAGGATCAACCATGAAAAGAAATTCGGTGGTGATCATCGGGAGTGGCCTGAGTGGATTGCTCTGCGGTTATATCCTGAGCAAAGAAGGGTTTCCGGTTACCATTCTTGAAAAGCAGATTGTTCCCGGAGGATGTCTGCAAAATTTCAGCCGCAACGGCGTTACCTTCGATACAGGCATGCACTATGTCGGCGGGTTGGGCGAAGGACAGAACCTGAGCCGCTATCTGAAATATTTCAACCTCTTGCCGGAAATCCCGACAGTTGAACTGGATCCTGAGGGTTTCGATATCATCTCTCTTCCAACTGGCGATTATCCATGGTCATCCGGAACCGATCGCTTTAAGGATGTGCTATCCAGTCACTTTCCCGGTGAAAGGGATAACCTCCATCGCTTTGTCCAATCCCTGACAAATATCTGTCAGGAATTCCCACTCTATAACCTGAGTCTTCCGGGAAATGATACCGCCGGTAACCGCTATCATTCCCGCTCAGCCTGGGATTTCATCTGCAGCATCACACACCATCCTATTCTCCGGCATGTGCTGGTTGGAAACCATTTTCTGTACGACGGAAACAAGGATTCGACCCCGCTCAGCCAATATGCCCTGGTCGTTCACTCCTTTCTGCAGGGAGCCTATTATTTCAGTGATGGGAGTCAACAAATCGTTGACCGATTAATCCAGGAAATCAAAAAGAACGGAGGATCGATCTTTACCGGCCATGAAGTGGTTTCAATTGAACATCGACAGAAAGAAACATTTCTCATCAAAACAAACCATACTGAGTATCCATCCGAACTGGTTATCTCTTCCATCCACCCGGCAGCCCTATTGAATATAATGGGAAAGAATTCTTTCCCTCCATCCTTTTCGAAGAGGATTTGTCAGGCAAAAAATTCACGGGGTTGTTTTTCGTTATATATGAAGCTATCTCCATCTGTCTATCCTTATATGACCAGGAATTATTATTGTTTCGAGAGCATGGATGTGTGGAATGATAAAAGTGATCATTTCTTCATGATCCATACCCCTGTCTTCCATGACTCTCCGCAATTTGCAAAAACCGCAATCCTGCTGGCTTTGATGGATTACAAGGAGGTTGAAAAGTGGAAAGATACAACCACAGGGAATAGAAGCAGCGACTACAAAGACTTCAAGGAACGAACAGTACAAAAGAATCTGGGTAAGCTTGCAGAGAAATTCCCGGAATTGCACCGGTCAATCCGCTATTACGATACATCAACTCCGCTGACATTCAGGGATTACACAGGTACGCCGGAGGGTTCAATTTACGGGTTGAAGCATGATTACCACTCACCGGCAGTATCAACGGTTTTGCCCAGAACAAAAATCCCCGGTTTGTATTTTACCGGTCAAAACACCAATTTGCATGGCATGCTCGGGGTAACCATCAGCGCTGTCAAGACATGCGGAGAGGTTTTGGGTTTGGATTACTTGATGAAAAAGATCAGAAGTGTCACCGAATAAGAGACATATCAGCAAAAGATACTACCTCATTCCGGCTTCATTCCTGTTGTTGCTGATAACTGGTATCATTTATTTCAGGCTGGAAACCAGGATTGCAACACCTGCAGTCCCCACGGGAATAGACCTTCATCCGGGAAGGATGGATCACGGTGGACAGTTTTTTTCAACCACACATGGATGGTTCAGAAAAAGCAGGTCAGGACTTTTTGAATTATATGTTCAGGGAAGCGGATTCAATCGGGGAATCAGTCATGGGGTTTTAACCAGGGAACAAATGGAGTTCCAGGAAGAGGCCTTTCTGGCCGGTTTGAGAAAGATGATACCGGATGAAAGCTATCTGAGGTTTCTTAAGTATGTGGTAAAATGGTTCGACCGCGATATCGATGAATACATCCCGGAGGAATACCTGCAAGAGATCTACGGCATCTCTCTTTCCGCTTCTCTCCGTTTTGATTTTATCGCCCCGAACTATGAACGTATCCTGAATTACCATGCTGCGCATGACATCGGTCATGCCATGCAAAACATGAACCTGGTGGGCTGTACCTCCCTGGTGCTCTGGGACGAAAACTCCGAAGATTCAACCCTCCTTATCGGGCGAAACTTTGATTTCTACGTTGGCGATGCTTTCTCTGAACGAAAGATCGTTTGCTTCATCCAACCCGATTCCGGTTACAACCACATGCTCATCACCTGGGCAGGCATGATTGGCGTTGTTTCAGGCATGAATGAACAGGGTCTCACCGTTACCATCAATGCCGCAAAATCTGACATCCCGTTCTCAGCTAAAACCCCGATATCACTTATCGCTCGGGAGATCCTTCAATATGCATCCAATATTCAGGAAGCGAATAAGATCGCCTCATCAAGGAAATCGTTTGTTTCAGAGACATTTCTAATCGGATCCGCAAATGATGCCTGTGCTGCGATCATTGAAAAAACACCGGATAAAACCATCCTTTTCAGGCCATCATCACACCTGATCATCTGCACCAATCACTTTCAGAGCGATGAGTTGAAAAACGACGAGCTGAATCTTGAAAACATCCGCAACAGCGCTTCTGCATACCGGTATGAGCGCGTGTCAGAACTGCTTCAGCGGCAGAAAACGTGGAATGTCCATCAAATGGCACAACTGCTCCGGGATCAACTGGGAAAGAATGATTCAAGTATCGGGATGGGAAACGAAAAAGCCATCAACCAGCTCATTGCACACCATTCGGTCATCTTCATGCCGGAACACCGGCTGGTATGGGTTTCCGCCGGCCCCTTTCAGGTCGGGGAGTATATCTGCTACGACCTGAACCGGATTTTTTCTAATTTTGCAAACCTGTCTGAAAACATGGAGATTTCAGAATATGATCTGACGATTGAACCTGATACTTTCCTGACATCCAATGACTTCAGAAAGTACCAACGGTTCAGGCAGATGTCAGAGGAGATCCGAAAAACCATCTCGGCAGAGGAAAAAACAATGATCAATAAACAACTGGAAAGTCAATATATTCAACTCAATCCGGAATTCTATCTGACCTATGACCTCCTGGGCGATTATCACATGATGCAGAAGGAATTCCTGCCTGCCATGCATCATTATCAGCTTGCGATGAAGAAGGAAATTCCAACGGTATGGGAAAAGGACAAGATCAACGGGAAACTTGAGAAGTGTATTAAAAAGACTGTCCGGTAAGAGAAAGGATAGATATGAAATTCAAACTGATATATCCGGGGTGGGAAAAGCTGGAAGGACAGACCATATTTAACCTTCCGCCCCATGGCCCCGTAGTGATGGCCGCTGCATTGCCTGATGATGTGGAGGTGGAGTTTATCGATGAAAATGTTGAACAGCTGTCGACAGATGATTACCCGGACTTTGTAGGCATTTCGATGATGCTCACCACGCAGATCAAACGCGGATGGGCTATTGCAGACGAATACCGCAAAAAAGGGATCAAGGTCATTTTTGGCGGGATCTCCACCATGTTGCATGCGGAAGAGACCATGGGACATGCCGATTCGGTGTTCTTGGGTGAAGTGGAAGGCAGGCTGGATAAAGTGTTCGATGACTTCAGACAAAACAAACTCCAGAAGATCTATAATTTCATCAACAACCCGCCGGATATGTCGCTTATCGGTCCGGCACGGCGGGATATCCTCAAACGGGACTACTATTACCACAAGGGATTTCAGATGGTCGACCTGTTCCACGCATCGAGGGGTTGTATCTATAATTGCTATCCTTGCGCTGTCAGATACCTGGGTGGCCGTGGATTCCGCCCCAGGCCGATGGATAAGGTGGTCGAAGAACTTGCCGGCATTGATAACAACCGGCTTTTCGTCGTCGACAACTCCCTGGCACTGGATACGGAATGGGAAAAAGAGTTATTCCGCGCCATGATCCCCCTTAAAAAAAAGTGGTGCAGCCATACCATTGAAGATAAGCCCGAAGTGCTTGACCTTGCCGCCCAGGCCGGCGCATGGTACGTCTACCAGGCTGTGTTCGATACTTCCGATTATATCAAAAACAGGATCAAACAATACCATGATTTTGGCATTGGCGTGGAAGGAACCATCCTGCTGGGACTCGATAACCAGACCGAAGATGACATTTTGCGACTGATCGATTTTCTCCTTGAGATCGACCTCGACCTCGCTGAGTTTACCATCATGGCGCCGTTCCCCCACACCAAAGCCTGGGACGACATGAAAAAGCAGGGACGGATACTTCATCAGGACTGGAACCTCTACAATGCCGGGAATGTGGTATTTAAACCGATGCACATGTCGCCTGAACGCCTTCAGGAACTCTACCATTATGCGTGGGATACATTTTACAAAGATGAACCCCAGACCAAAAAGATGTTCAACCTCATCAGCCGGGTTGTCACCAAGGAGATGGAAGATGGCACCTTTAAGCCCAGGCGCAGGGATCTCATCGATGTCAGCTTTGGAAAAAAAATTGATAAGCAGCCCGAATAATCGTCCATATCTTCCGCAACTCCATGCAAACAGCAGACAAATACATCGATCTTATCTATGATTACAAGGGACAGTGGGACAGCCCTTCCCGGTGCGGACTGAAAGTGTACCAACGTTCCGACGGACATTTCGTTATCGTAGTAACGGAACTTTATACCGGCAATCCGGGAACTTCCGTCACCCAGTGGTGTGCCCCGCTGGCAACAACATTGATCGGGGAATATGGCATTGAACCTGAACAATTGATATTCATTGAACGAACACCTGATACCGGTTCCAAACTTGTGTTCCTGCGCGAAACCTTCGACCGGGTTTCCTTTACCTGGGATGGGATAAAATATACCAGCCCTGAATGGCAACGCCTGAGCCGCGAAGAGGTCGACAAGCTCCTCTCAGAATAGCATCTATCCGTTTACCGGATGAGACCATATCTCACTTTCCTGTTTGTATACGTGATGTTCATCTCTGGTTTGATGGGACAGGAAATCCTGCGTCAATCCATCCGCGGTGTCGTCATCGATCAGCAAACGCAAACCGGCCTGCCGGGTGCAACGATCCTCATTCCCGACACGGATCCCATTATCGGCACAAGCTCAGACGCCAATGGTCATTTCAAGTTGAGTGGTGTACCTATTGGAAGGCATGAACTGAAAGTCACTTACATAGGGTATAAAACCTACCAGATCAAAGACCTGCTGGTAACCTCTTCAAAAGAATTAGTGATCCTTGTAGAACTAGAGCCTCAGGTGATTGAAGCCGGAGAAGTCGTCATCACCGCTGAATCGCCGAAAACATTACCCGTGAACCGGATGGCCCTGGTAAGTGTGAAGCCTTTCACGATTGAGGAGACCTACCGGTTTGCCGGCACTTACAACGATCCGGCACGGATGGCCGCCCAGTTTGCAGGGGTCACATCCGGAATCGACAACCGCAACGACATCATCATCCGCGGCAACTCCCCGATGGGACTGCAATGGCGTGTTGATGGCATCGAAATCCCCAATCCCAACCATTTCGGGGCATTGGGCACCTCCGGCGGGCCGGTTACCATCCTGAATAATAACCTGATGGGGAACTCGGACTTCATCACCGGGGTTTACCCGGCCGAATACAGCAATGCCCTTTCCGGTGTATTTGATGCCAGGATGAGAAACGGGAACAACGAACACCATGAACATTGGTTCCAGGTCGGCTGGAATGGACTTGAATTCGGTACAGAAGGTCCGTTTTCAAAAAAACACACTTCATCCTATCTCCTCTCCTACCGCTATTCCTTGCTGGCGCTCCTGAAGCCACTGGGCATCGATGTGGGAGTGGTTCCCAAATACCAGGATCTGAATTTCCGGCTAGTCTTTTCAAACCGGCAATACGGCACTTTCACCATCACGGGGATCGGCGGAATCAGTTATATCGAACTCTTTGATGAAAGAAAGACACAAAATGAATGGACTTTTCTAACCCATGGAGAGAACATCTCCAACGGATCAGATCTGTATGCTTTGGGCGTGGCGCACCAAATCCCTGTCAGCGGAGGCTGGATGGTCAAATCAGGATTGTCATTCGTCGGATCAAAAGTCTATACGAAAGTGGATTCCTTCAGCCTGGCCCAACCTGTTTCATTCAACAAAGCCGGGGAATTGTCTCAGGAATACAAAGTATCAGGCAATATAAAAGCACGCTATATCTGGAACAAGAAGAACACGATTGAAACAGGGCTGCTGTGCGATCTGTTCCAGGTTCAATACGCTGACAGCCTCTATGCCAGGCAGAGATACAAGGTCAACACCCATGCTGACCGGGTGTTCTCCCTGATCCGTGGCTTTGCCCAATGGAAAAACACACCCAATGACCAGGTTGAGGCAAGTTTGGGAATCAACATCCAATACCTGACCCTCAATCAAACCTGGTCGCCAGAACCCAGGCTTGCATTGAACTGGCGACCCGGGGAAAAGCATACCCTCTCGCTGGGTGCAGGGATTATGGGACAAATGCAACCCCGGATCATGTATTTTGTTGTCAGCCGGCAACCCGATTCATCCTCAACCTTGTCGAATCTTTCCCTGAGGATCTCGAAAAACGCCCAGGTTGTAGCGGGATATGATTATCTGATCAATGAGAATCTGCATGTAAAAGCGGAAGCCTACTATCAGTACCTCTATCATCTCCCTGTAAAAAAGACTCTCCCGGCCTATTGCATGATCAATTACGGGCATGATTTCTTTATTCACAGAGAATACACCGATAGTCTTGTGAATAAAGGCACAGGTGAAAATTATGGTTTGGAGTTGACGATGGAAAAGTTCTTTCACCGCAACTACTATTTTCTTGTATCAGCTTCGCTGTATCATTCAACCTACTTCGGATACGATTCAAAACAACGAAACACGGCGTTTAACGGGAATTATGTGCTGAATGCCCTGGGAGGATATGAGTTCCGGGTTGGCAAACGCAAATGGGGTATTCTCTCTTTTGATCTGCGTGCCACCTGGGCCGGAGGAAATCCATATGTTCCCTGGAACAGCACCCAAACGGTAGCAGCAGGCACAGAAATACTCGACTGGGAAAGAGCTTACCAGGCCAGATACCCTGACTATAAAAGGGTGAGCCTGCGCTTTGGAATTAAGCGAAACAAGCCCGGTTACACCCTTTCTTTCTTCGTCGACCTCCAGTACCGGACAAATTACACAAATGTCTATCTCGAGCGGATCGACGTCACCACCGGTGAGATCCGAAAGTTCTTCAAAATGGGCTTTTTCCCGATGGGAAACTGGAGAATTGAGTTCTGATCGTTGCCTGAAATTCACGAATAGGACGGATGACGAATAGGTCGAATGGAATTCACGAATTAGCCGAATGACGAATTCGGCGAATGTATTTCCCGAATAAGCCGAAGTCAGTTAATAATAATTATGTAACTTTGCGCAACGCAATTTTGCATAATATATAAAATAGTGAAAACCAATCCATTTAAATATGGCGGAGTGGTTTCCGAGCCATATTTTATCGACAGGGTCGAAGAAACAATACAACTCACCGGATCACTCGCGGCATCTCAGAACATCATTCTCTATTCACCCCGCAGATATGGAAAAACTTCCCTGATCATGAAAGTTGCAGGGGAGCTAAGAAAGCGGGGTATCACCGTGATCTATTTTGACCTGTTCCGTGCCAATTCCCGGGAGAGTTTCCTGGAGCTTTATTACCAGTCGATTCTGAAAAGTGTCCCTGGCTGGGAGAAGATCATGCGGAAAGTCGCAGGACTGCTAAAGGCATCCCGCCCCGTCGTGATCATGGATAAGAACGGTCTTCCTTCGGTGACGCTCGATTTCGACAGACGTTTGCAATCGCAATCTTTTACGGAAGTGGTTGATCTTCCCGAGAAGCTGGCCGGTAAAGAACGATGGGTGGTAATATTCGATGAATTTCAGGAGATAAGCCGCCTCAATGGTCAGGACTTCGAAAAAGAACTACGCGCTGTCATACAACATCATAAAAATGTGAATTATGTATTGATGGGAAGCAAGAAGCACCTGTTGCCGGGCATGGTTACACGGCGTGACAGGGCATTTTATAACTTCGGGAAGCCGGTCAACCTGGAGAAAATAAGCGAAGCGGAATGGATCCGTTCGATCTCTGCAAAGATGCAGTCAACAGGTATCCCGTTTAATGTGGAAAAAATAATAAGTCTGATCGCCATGGCTGAAAACATCCCCTATTATGTTCAGTACCTTGCATCAAAGGTCTGGGAACTGGCAATCGGAGGTCAGACCGAGGGTGACCTCCTGAATCTGGCTGTATCCCGGCTGATCAACAACCAGTCCGATTATTACATGACCCTTTGGAACAACCTGAGCATTTTGCAACAGAATACGCTCAATGCCCTGGTGATTGAAAACTCGAAGGTTTTTTCAAAAGATTTTATTTCCCGGCACCGCCTCGGAACTTCATCCGGCGTCCAGAGCGCTATCAAGGTATTATTGAACGACGGAATCCTTGATTTTCACAATGATGAATATATTTTTGAGGATCCGTTTTTCAGACAATGGATAATAGGATGATAGACACTTTAGTCTAATCAACTTTGTTTGGCAAACCTGCCAAGATTCAGTATAAATAGTTTTCAGCAGTGACGACGGATGTTCTAATCCCGGGATAAAGAGATCTGATCGTCATAAAAGACCTCGGCTGCTTTCTGTCATTCCACTTCACTTCTATCGCGCTTAGTCCCTGATGATCCTGAACAATAAAATCAATTTCAGTTTTATTCGTCGTTCTCCAGAAATTTATCTTATTCAAAGAGTAATGATCACCTGAAAGAATCTCGGTCAGATAGAAACTTTCGAACAATGTTCCTTTATCCGTTCTGAGATCCAACGAATTGAAATTGTTTAAGATAAAGTTTCTTAACCCGGGATCTAGAAGGTACAGTTTGGGAGTTTTGATAATTTCTTTACCTAGATTTTTATGAAACGGATAAATTCTCTTGCAGATAAAAGTATGCTCAAGAATGTTAAGATACTCCTCAACACGACTGCGGGAAAGCCCCATTGATCCGGATATGGAATGTACATTCAACAAGTCGCCTGACTGCATGGCAACCCTGATCAAAAACTTGTTATACGTATCCACTTCTCTGAGACTGATAAAGTCAACCAGGTCTTTTTGCACATAAGACTGGTAAATATCTTTGATTCTTAGCATTTTACCCATTGCCGTTGTCTCTTTGGCCACAACAGGATAAGAGCCGAACAGCAGTATTTGATTTAATGCTTCCTCTTTGCTTATGGGCGCAGCAAAAGCAAGGTATTCGTTAAACGACAGCCTGTTAATGATAAACATCCTTGTTCTGCCCACCAGGTGTTCTTTCGTCTTTGCCTTGACTTCCAGTTGCGATGAACCAGAATAAACGATCTTTATTTTTCTTTTCAGATCGAAGACCTCTTTAAGGAATAATCCCGGTGAATTAAGCCGCTGAACTTCATCAATAAAAACATATTTCAACTCATCATCATCTCCAAGAAATTGAATAAATTCCGGCACAGAATCAAACAATGGATGGAGTTTCAGGTCGTCTAAATTGAAATAGAAAATGGTTTGTTCGGAAACATTTGAATTCAGCAGATTCTCGATAAGCATATACAACAGTGAACTTTTTCCCACCTGGCGGCTCCCCATAAGTCCGAGTACCAATTCATTTTCCATGTTTTTAACCAGGGTGTCGAAAATATCCCTGCTTCTCAGGTGGAATGAATAGGTTGGTTTACCTCTCCAGGGATTTTGCAAGGCGAAGATCTCTTTGATCATTTTATCCAGATATTTTTTTCAAAATTGCGAAAATTATCTGGATAAATTTTCACATCCGCAACTTTTTCATGGAAAAGTTTTCAAGAGGATTTATTCAAATTCGCGAATAAGACGAGTGACGAATAGGACGAGTGAAATTTACGAATAGGATGAGTGACGAATAGGACGATTGGAATTTACGAATAGGACGATTGATGAATAGGACGATTGGAATTTACGAATAGGACGAGTGGCGAATAGGACGAATGGAATTCACGAATAGGACGAGTGACGAATAGGACGAATAAAATTCGGGAACCTGGGAATTCTTGGAGCTGGTCCGAAATATTAGCATTTTGGTTTGTTTTGGGCTAAAGCCCTTTTGTTTGCAGGATCTTTTACTTACCCCGGCCTTAAGGCCGGGGTTATTGATAGTCAGTGTTTTCCGGACTTTAGTCCAAAATCATAGAAATTTCGGAATGGACTCATTCCCTTTTCCTTGACCATCACTGGCATTTGATTCAAATTAACGAAGTAATCGAATGACCAAAAGATCTAAGTGTAATTGCATTGGAAGGAGCGGCACATCTCCGAGCGCAACGATATCATCTACAGGCAGACCATCACCATAGAAAGACGGCTATTGTGAACGATCTGAAATGGTATCATAAGACACTGGTATGGATCGGATCAGTTGCGCTGATCTTGGCATTTCTGTGGATTCTATGGAAAATCTATGGATCTGAAAAAAACGGCTTTAATAGAAGGCCTATAAACAAAGATCATGACCGAGCTGATAGAAAGTATCACCCTTTTTGCTTATATTTTAAGGTTTTCAGACCCAATAAAAGCATTTAAAACGGGGTGCCCCCCGGCCTCTTCCTCAACACCCCCACCATTGCCCCGGCGGAATTTTTCTATCCGGGGCTTGGTTTTTTTGAAATATCTATCTTTACCAAAAAAAATGATTCTGCTTCATTATTTAAATTGGCCAGAAATATTCCAAGCTATTTGTATTCTATTGGTAGGAATAATAGCCGGTTGCTTTGCATACTTTCAATGGAGAACCACTAATAACAAGTTGAAACTCGATCTATTTGATAAGAGATTTTTCATTTTTAAATCAGTTTCGGGATTTATTGGAAAAGTAGTTACTCAAAGACGACTTGAATAAGGTGATTTTGATCTTTTTGTTATTGAGGTTTGGCCATCAAGGTGGTTGTTTAATGTGGAAAT
>Ga0194126_10002593_pt1 | contig 29281 bp, 31 predicted proteins | sample TA2KigC150mmetaG_FD_148641 | JGI IMG/M metagenome (GOLD analysis project Ga0194126, IMG submission 148641) | Freshwater microbial communities from Lake Tanganyika, Tanzania - TA2015035 Kigoma Deep Cast 150m | ecosystem: Environmental > Aquatic > Freshwater > Lake | place: Tanzania: Lake... | reverse complement strand
AAAAGTATTGTTTCATCTGGTTTCCAGGAAACATCATCTGAAGAGCTCATCATTACTGTGCCAACCTCGGGGAAGCTATTGCCCTCTTCATTTTGCATGTAGTGGTCATTATTAATTGTCATCAATGTTACTATAGGTTCCTTAAAGGTATGCTTGGTATTATTTTTCATTTTGGCCTCAAACCATACTTTGCCCGATAAACTGCCCTGGTTTGACTGCTCCCTGATGAAAAAAGCAACAACGTCAAAGAGTTGACACGTATTTTGCAATTCAGATTTAATTTTTCGATATATTGATTCTTGTTCAGAAAATACTAATTCTCCAAAAAGGTCTTTCCCCTTATGTGAAAGAAATGATCTGAGGAAGTGGAGGTATAGAGAATCTTTTTCTATGATTTCTATCCCCATGCCATTTTCATCATATCTTCTTGCTGTTTCACTTGCTCCCCTAAGAGCATTTCTTGAAACTCTGACAACTTTTCCCTTTAATCGGGATTTTAAATCATTTGGGAAATGAATTATTATGTCCAGGAGTGTTTCTGTTTGAAAAAGCTGCTTCGTTCTTATGAAGAGACCATTGACAGAGAAATTACTGGATAATCCTCTGTAAGTTTTATCATTTACAATAAACTCAACTTTACATCGCTCAATAAATCTTTTTTGTCGTCTTTTTTCTCTCTGTTTTATTTCTGTTTTTCTATAGTCTACCTTTAAGTTTTCTCCAGGATTTAATGCTGTATCTATATTCATAATAATACCTTCTCGTTATCGCACAAACATTACGCCAGTTCTGTAAATGTTATCCCCTAATTCACGACACCAACGAACCATTGCTCTTTTATTTAAATCTCGGCTGTCACTTTTTATCATAATTATTTGTCCTTCCGGCAGAGGCTGAAATACACAGAGACTCAACCCTCTATCAGAAATATCGGTTAAGATGCCTTTCAAGAATTGGTCTGATTGACTTTCAATGACATACTGTATTTCTGTTTGCAGATAATGCCGTATATGCGCTCTTTTATTTAATAATGCCCCTTGTTTTATCATATATTCCTTTTAGATCCTCATTGGATAAAATCAACCTTCCTTATGGCAGTTAAGACTACAAAGACCTTCATATTGTTGCTCTGAGGATCGGGTGGAAAAAGAAAAAAGCCCTCACGTTTAGGGTCATACCCCATCGTTGATCCCACCAACACCTCACCATCCTTAAATGACACCTTTACTTTGCGTCCATTGATTCTTTGACCATCTGGGAATGATTTCCTCTCATTGTACGAAGGGTTCCCTGTGAAATCTCTCACGAAGAATACAGATTTTAGGTCTTTCATATGAATCTCTCTAATTTTCCCTTTATCACCCTCAGCAATTAATTCCAGGTGAAATGATGATTTATTCGGGAAAAAATCACGGGAATAACCTTTTACGACTCTATAATCCGAATATCTCACGACAATCTTGATAAGATCCGTCATTGTATAACCTTGCTCTTAAATATTCTTATAAATTGACTACATTGCCTCATGAAAGCATTATAAAATTCTAACCCCACCTTGTAATAGAGGTCATCGTATTGCTCCGCCCAACGTACGACTGCTGACTTATTTATTGTGTGACCATTATCCTTTATTCTTATTTGCTGACCTTTGTTCAGGAGATCATTTGTAAGTATGCATAATCCTGACTCACTGACATTAACTAAAACCCCATCAAATGTTTCATTAGTCGTCAATGGCTCTATTACATACTCTATCGTATCCATTTTCTGTTTTGTTTCATGCCTTCGTCTATTAGGTATGTTATTCTTGCCTTGCATCGTTTAAGTCCTCATGAGATTATTTTTCAAGCTAACTTGCTATATTTACCGTTTCCATGTCCGGCTTTTCTGAAACAGAATTTACAAATCCTATAAATCTTGCATCTTTTCCTGTGAGTTCTATTCCTAACCCGTACTTTCGGTTAGAATCAGGGGTATCTATTTTCCTTCTGACAATACCCTTCAGAACAGAGTTGATTTGATCAGACATAAATATCTCAATATCAATTGCTGCACCAATGGGGAAATCCTGATTACATTTTATAAACAGTCCGTTCTTAGAAAAATCATTCAATAAGCCCCAAAACACTTTTTTCTCAGTGCTTATTTGAACGTATAGTTGCTTTGAGATTCTATGCTCTTTCCTTTGTTCCATTTGGAAATATTCCTTTTGCGCTGTCATTTGCCTCGTAGCTATCCTTTAATTTAATCGTAGCCAAATCCATTTTAATAATCAATCCTACCTGGGTAGGGGGTATACCATGAGAGTCTTGTTTGAAATGTTTACTGAAGTGAAATATTCGATTATTAATCTTTCAGGAGGTACATTAAGGAACCTAAGAGAGCAAAGAGATAAAGTTCTTTAAGGCCTTCTCATCTTTCTCTGATATATCTATAAATTCCATGCCAATGTCGTAGCTTTCAGATTCCACAGGTTTTGTCATGGTACATGTGACGACTCTTCCCAAAATTGATATTATCTTATTATCCGGTAAAGCCATTTGCATATCTATTTTATCTTCAAGTTTCAATGCTTGCTTACTCTCTATGAGAAGCCCACTGAGACTAATGTTTTTTACCTTATAATCATCTTGTTCCTGTAAGGTTGCTTTGTCAGCCTCTTTCAATCGAAACCTCACAAAAAGCCTATTGCCACTCACACTATATATATCTATTTTCTCTTCGGGTTCTTTTTTATGAGCTTCTATGAATTTTATAATTTCATTTTCCTGCTCAGTCGAAAGTTCCATGAACTGTATCCCAGTTTTGAATATCGGAATAACATTGCCAATTGAATCCGCTATGCTTTCACTCAAGAGTGACCACATAACAATACCTTTCAAAGTTAACTGTGTATCTTTCCCCTGTAGTTTCAGGGCATATTCATTACCTATTGTTAATCTCTTTTCTGTGGTCAAGGAAATTCCACCAATGCTGATATCGTTAATTTTCAAATAGTTGGCCAAGATGATTGTCCCGCGAATGTTTGTGCTATCCACCTTGTATCTTTTTTGTCGTCTTGTATTTTTCATGTCAACTTATTCACTTAAGAATGATTCTCCAACTTTTTTTACCTAATTTCACAAGAAAATTTATCAAATCTTTTTCCGGTTCCAGTTTGCTTATCCTATATTGGCATTGTTTATATTCTAATTATAGCTATTTGTCTTATAAAATCAATCTGAGGAGTTCAGGAAGCGACAACAGTACTGCATCTTTAGATGGGAAATCCTCACTGCTAAATAATTTTAGCAATGCGACCTTCTATGTGAAAGGTTGCTCTCCAAGGAAAATCCCATGCACGTTTAGTTCAGTAGGGTATGCTGTGTAAAACGTATGACTTGTCGGTTAAAGTCTGACGGTGGGAATTTGGTAGCTCACCCACATAGCTTGAGGGAGGTGCAAAGGGCAACCTAAAGCATCAAGTTTCCTGACAAAGGTTCCGAAAGGGAGCTGAGCAAATCTGCGGTTCGCAGCTAATGCGAACCTAAAAGTAGCCTCGAAATGCGCAATGGAGTTGTCGAGCCTCTCCTACAAAGGGGAAGACCGCTGCATCTATCCTAACAAAAACTACCATAACCGATAGAGGGGCTCCCGGGGTAACAGGGGTGACACGCAGAAGAAGCCATATGATAATGAACACAGGAGACCCTTGCCGATGTCCCGAAAATATCGGGACTCATGTGGATTTAGACCGAAGCGAAGCGCCCATCAGGCGGTGGAGGACGTGCAAAAGCATCTCCTTCAAGGCAAAACGGATCTTATTGATGCCGACATCTCCAAGTACTGCTCCATGGACTCAATCTGTGAAAGCTGCTGGAGGAAGATAATCGGTAAGCCGTGTGCGGGAAAACTGCACGCACGGAATTGATGAGGGGGAACTGGAGATAGGTCCTTCGGATACTACGCCAGTTCTCTACTCTACTGAAGTCCTTATTTCATAACCTCAGTTTATACACAAGGTTTTAGATTGTATAATGATACGAGCATATCTCTGCTTTTTGGTTTTTTGGTGGATAGATGGTGGACAAACTTACTATCTCAGACAAAAGAGATTTAACTTAATGACTCGCAACGCCTTGATTTTAAATGGTGGAGCTGATCCCGACACGAGTCGGTACGACCTCTTGAATGCCATTCGTTCAAGATACATTTTAACAGATCGGCTACTAATAACGTTTTGGTAATAAGTCTTTAATTTTCTTGGCATTATAGGTTTCTGAGTTTTCCTATATTTTCTGCCTGATGCGCTACATTCCGCTACAACAACTCACTTCCTAAAAGACATCTAAAAAGGTATTCCTATTACAAAAAGAATAAACTTGGCAATAGTAAAAGAATGATAACCAGTAATTAAAAATTATGTTGATTTTAATAAAATTTACTGCTATGTATATATTAGATCTTTAAAATATTTTAAATAAGTTGTTGTTTCCGAAAGGGTAAACTCTGGGGAACCAGGGGACACAAAGCCACGGGTCCTTTTAGAAGAATTATCTCTCTGCTAAAAGGATGGCCGAGCTGCCGAAGAAACGGGCCGTCCCCAGAGTTAATCGCATAAAAAGCCTGTTTCCTTAAAAGGAACGGGCTTTTTTATTGAAAAGAAATGGGGAAAGGTTTGAATACACTGGTTCAATCAAGTTCTCATTCTATTCATTCTGTTTTATCAGATAAATCCGATTGGTTTGTATTATTTGTAAGATCAAAACATGAATTTGTTGTAGAAAGGGAACTGTTGAGAAAAAATATTGAAACTTTCCTTCCAACAGTACAAAAGTTCAGACAGTGGACAGACAGGAAGAAGCTTATCAACTTTCCACTTTTTCCTGGTTATCTCTTTGTGCATATGAATCCTTGTCCTGAAGAATTCACAAAAGTACTTAAAACTACAGGTTCGGTGAAGCTGATATCATCGGAGATAGGAAATCCAACGCCAGTGCCGACTGAGGAAATACTTTCCTTGAAAATATTGATGGAGAATACGCGCGATTTTGATATTTATCCCTATCTTAGGGAAGGCTCCCGGATACGAATAAAAAAAGGGCCGCTGAAAGGCATCGAAGGGATTCTGAAAATCAAGGAAAGCCAATACATGTGCATAATCAATATTGAGATTCTTGGCAGGAGCATAGGTGTGAAGATCTATGTTGATGACCTTGAGGCATTATGAATATGGAATCAAGCGCAAGAAGAATAAAAGTGAATACCACGAATAGATTTATCTCAGGTAGTGTATTGAGTTCGGTTAATCTGTAAATTTACGGAGTTATTTTTTCATAAGTCATTTATTTATATCGTTTTCTCACCGCTTCCGTGAGTAAGAGGACGGAGTTTTGCCTATTCCATCTATAAAAAAAACATGGTCATTCTTTATTGTTTTTCTTATTACCCTTGTCACTGCCTTCTTTGTCTCGTCTCCGGAAGCTTACTCGGAAGAAGGCATAACATGGAACCGTATCAGATTGCTGCCTGGGCTGAGCATTATGGAGAAATACAGTGACAATATTTTTTTATCGAATAAAAAGAGACAAAATGACTCCGTCACTATAATCTCACCGCAACTGTCATTGGACTTTTCGATCAGTCCCGACAACTACATCAACATTAGTTATAACGGTAACTACAATTTATACAGAAAATCAGACAATTTTAAGAAAGATATTCACAAAACTGACGCTTTTTGGAAATGGATCACTCCCAAAGGGTCTCTTTTGAAAATCGGCGGGTCAATAAACTTTGATTCCATTCAACCATATTCATTGCAGGATGATCATAAAGACTTTGCCGAGAAAAGACTTTTCGGTGAAACTGTATTTGAAGTGAGTGCTTTTATTGACATGGGGATTGCATATGACCGCGCAGTCCAGCGGTTTAGAAAATCAACATACAAATCTGATGATTTTGACAGAGACTCTGCGATACTCAGGTTTTTCTATAAACGGCTGCCTGATATTACAGTCACTACTGAATATTCATATTCCTGCCAGAATAATAAAGATATTGCAGGGCCTTCTACAGATATGGATTCACATGTTGTACTGATCGGAGCACAGTGGGATCCATTGAAAAAGCTTTATGGTCATATCAAATCCGGATATTACATGGTAAATTCGAAAAGTGATATTCGTTCAAGCGGATTTGCTATGGATACAGATATCGGGTACAGGCTGACAGATATCATACTTCTTAAACTGGTCGCTTACCGTCGTGCGGTCACAAGTATAAGAGCTGCCCGGGAAAGCGGCGCATATTACATTTCAACAGGGGGGGGCCTGAAAGTTAGCTATACCGGATTAAATGCTCTCGTTGTCACGGTAAACACACTTTATAAAAATAATCAATTTAAGCAATTCAGTTCAGATACGGATTCGAAAAGGAAAGACAATTATTTTGATGTAGGTCTTACTGTGAAATATACCGTTCAGAAGTGGTTCTCTTTTATAACAAACTACCATTACAGAGCGAACAACTCCACTGTCGACGAAGAGGATTATACAGAAAACAGGATCGAGGCAGAGTTCAGGTTCGATCTTTAAACCCTAAAACAATTACCAATATTTGGAGGGAAATCATGAGATACGATATCTTTAAAAAAATATTGCTTATATTTATCTGCCTTTTGGGGATACTCTCTTTCTTAAATCCATGCATTGCATACGAAAATCCGCCAAACGGCGTAAAAGAATATATTATCGGTCCGGAGGATGTTATTGATATTCAAGTATGGGGAAATGATGACATGCATCGCATTGTTGAAATCTCACGCGAAGGCGCATTTACATTTCCCTTTATCGACAAAGTCCATGCTTCAGGCCTTTCTGTTGCTGAGCTTGAAAAACTTATCAGGCAAAAACTGTCAGAAGGATATTTCACAAATCCGCAGGTAACAGTCACAATATCGAAATATAAAAGCCAGAAGGTTGTTGTGCTTGGAGAAGTTTTCAAACCCGGCAGTTATATCATCAAAGGCAGGACGCACATCCTCGAAATCATTTCAGAGGCAGGGGGGCTTACTGAAAAAGCAGGCAGGATTGTTACGATCATGAGAAACGGTTTTCCTCAAGCTGTTTCTCCGATCAATCAAGTAACCCAAGCTAATCCCACTTTTACCCTTGATCTTGATCAACTTGCAGATGGGAATACAGAGGCAAAATTTCTTGTTGAGGATGGCGATTCAATCTATATAGCCAAAGCACATCGTGTTTTCATAACCGGAGAGGTAAATAGACCGGGTGAGTATAAGTGGGATAAAGGTTTGACAGTGAATCAGGCGATATCCCTTGCCGGCGGTCCAACAAAGCGGGGTGCTCTTGGACGTACAAAAATTAACAGGATAAAGAATGGGGCAGAATTACAGCTTAAGCCGAAATTGAGCGACCAGGTAATCCCCGACGATATCATTGAAGTACCGCAAAGTTATTTCTAATCAGAGGGAGGAACAATGGACAGTAGAAAAATTAAACTCGTACATGAGCAGATTCATAGCTCTCAGAACCTGCATCTCAAGGACTACCTCAGCATTATAAAAAAGCGCAAGCGCGTCGTCATAATTTTCTCAGTTCTACTCATAACGACCGTTGCTTTTCTATCCTATATTTCACCTCTTACATATCAGGCGACTGCGCAGATACTCATCGAAAAGGTTTCTTACCCGATAAGCGATGCAAAAGGAACGCTGAACAAAGATATCAGGGGTGAGGAAATTTACCTGACACAATTCAATCTTTTACAGAGCCGCAGTCTTGCCCTGGAAGTCATAGAAGGCCTTCAGCTCTGGAGGGAATTCAACCCATCTTTTATAAAAGCTACAATTAACAATGAATCTGTTACGGGTGCTCCCCATGGCTACAAGACCGGGTTGATTGTTCAGAACGATCGGACTATTCCTGATAATATTGATAAGAAAGACTTTGTGGACTGGTATCTCGAGAATCTCAGGATAGAATCTGTTCCTAACACTAACCTTTTTAATGTAAGTTTTTTCAGTCGGTCGCCTGAGATGGCCGCCCGTGTTGCTAATGCCCATGCGAGTGCCTATATAAAACAGAATGTTGAGACAAGACTCTCAGCTTCACAGCACGCACTTGAATGGTTAAAAACCCAGCTCGAACAACAGAAGAATAAACTGGAGTCATCGCAGCATTCAAGCCATGAATATAAGAAAGCACATAAGATCGTTTCCTTTGATGATCGTCAGAATATTGTGGCACAGCAGCTTATTGACCTGAATGCAAACCTCACGAAAATAAGGGCTGAACGTCTTGCAAAACAGACAGTATTCGATCAGCTAAATTCATTCGCTATCGGTAGTGAGAATATATTCTCATTGCCTGAAGTCGCAGGGGATCCTGTTATCCAGAATCTTCGCGCTCAGTTGATACAGCAAAAGACCAAGCGGACAGAAATGTCAGGCAATTACGGCCCTAAACACCCCAGGATAATTGATATTGAATCAGGAATCAAACAAACCGAACAGGAACTTGCATCAGAAGTGCAGCGTCTGAGCAGATCGATTAAGGCAGAGATGGACCGTGCTTTTGCCAATGAGAGATCCTCCCAAGACATGCTCGACGCACAGAAAGTTGCAGCCATGACCCTTAATGAAAAAGCGCTCAACTATGAAGTTCTCACCCAGGAAGTACAGAGTAATCAACAGCTTTATGATACACTTCTCAAGCAGGCAAAGGAGTTGGGACTTGCGAGCGTGTTCGATAACAGCAATATTAGGGTTGTGCAAGAGGCTGAAGTTCCGAAGACGCCGGTCAGTCCTAAAACGTTATGGAATATTCTCCTGTCCATAATGGTAAGCATGATTATGGGTCCATGCCTTGCTTTTTTCTTCGAATACATGGACAACACAGTCAAAACACCCGAAGATATTCAACGCAGGATCGGTATCCCGTTACTTGCCTCCATTCCTCACTATAAAACAAGGACGAAGGGCTCGGATACTGCACTCTTCTGGGATCAGATAAACAGTAAAAAGAAAGGGACACGGCAAAACTCCCAGTACGTTATGGATCCCTCCAACATCCTGATCCAGAATCTTGAGATAAGACTCAAGAACATACCCCCTCCGACATTCATTTTCCAGAGCGCTGCACCCGGGGAAGGGAAGTCAACCATCTTGGCCAACTCTGCACGAAGACTATCTCATGCAGGGCTCAATGTACTCATGGTGGATGCAGATTACGTTCAACCTTCCCTCCATACCATATTTGGTAAGGACAATACCAATGGCCTTGCAAATGCGATTGAAAGGGTACTTTCATTAGATATTATTCAGGGCTCACTTACTTCGTTGAGCATAGATGATCTTTTCACTTTATTATCCCTGAAAAAGCTTACCGGTAATCTAACGTTGGTGAATGGTAATCAGGCATTAGAGGTATTTTTTGATAGAGGAAGTCTTTATCATATTCAAAGTCATCAAGACCCTTCTGACAACAGGATAGGATTAATCCTCGTCAAAGCAGGCTTGATTTCCGACAACCAACTCAGTGAAGCAGTGAAAATAAACCAGGACACCGGAAAGCCCCTCGAGTATATTTTAGTGAATGCAGGCTATATCACTCCAGATGTACTTCATATCCCATATAAAATGCATATTAAAGAACAGCTCCAAAAGCTCTTTAGCTGGAAAAGCGGTTCATTTTGCTTTAATCCAGGGGACGTAAGAACTTATGAGGATGGGCAAATACCATATACGGATGATTATACACCATTGATAGAGCATCTCAGCAGGATGACAGGTAATCGGGCTCTTGATCATACTATCTCCTCATCCATCGTCAATGTCCAAGAATCATTATCGCTGCTGCCTGCCGGAACAGCATCTTACAAAATCGGCGGTATGCTGTATATCTCTGTTCTCTCAAAATTTCTGCAGATACTGAAGCAGCGGTTTGACGTTATCCTTGTTGACACTTCACCGCTTCTTGGAATGCCTGATGTTCCGGTTCAAACTTCATTGGGTGATGATATTATCCTTGTTGTCAAGGCCGGCAATCTTCATGTGAAATCCATACATGAGGCTATATCCACGCTTAAGAATGACAATGCAAACATTCTTGGAGCGGTTCTCAACCATTTCAAGGCGTGATGAAGACCTCATCTCCTGTAACCTGTGTGTTCCATGTCAGATATTATTGAGTTACACAAAATAAGCAAAACATTTATTGAACGCTCCTGGCGCTCGGTTCTTTTCAGAAGTATTCCAAAAAAAACGGAAGCTCTGAAGGATATTACCCTTACTATCAAGAAAGGTGAGATATTCGGTCTTCTTGGACCAAACGGTGCAGGCAAAACTACTCTCATTAAAATCCTTGCGACCCTTATCATCCCCGACGGGGGAGCTGGAAAGATTTTTGGGTATGACCTTATTCGGCAGTCTCAGCACATACGTCGGATTATCGGCCTTGTCAATATGAGTGAAAGAAGCTTTTACTGGAGGCTCACCGGAAGACAAAACCTGAATTTCTTTGCAGCACTCCACAACCTGACGGGTAAACAAAAGGAGAAACGGGTTCAGACCATCTTAGAGCTTGTCGACCTTGAAGAAAAAGCAGAAACTCAGTTTATGAAATATTCTTCCGGCCAGAAACAACGCTTGTCATTGGCCCGTGCACTTCTTTCCAATCCGGAAATCCTTCTTATGGATGAACCGACGCAGAACCTTGACCCCATTGCCTCATCCACTTTTCTAAAATTGGCGGTAGATGTTTTGAAAAAGAAAGAGGGAAAAACAATACTCTGGTGTACCCATAACCTCAGGGAAGCAGAAGATGTCTGCTCGCGTATTGCCATTATTCATAGAGGTGCTGTTATTGAATCAGGTGATCTTGAATATATGTGTTCCCTGATCAATACAGAGAGCTTCTATGAGTTCACGATTGATCATTGCCCTGAAAGAACCTTGCAGGAAATAGGGATTACTCCCTTACGTATTTTCCGCAACAACGGCAGTCTAGATTTTGAATTGCAGGTGAGGAGTAATGATGTACCGTCTCTTGTCAGACAACTCGTTGAAAACGGTATAAATGTTCGTTCATGCAAAGTAAAGGTAATCGAACTCGATGAAGTTTTCGAAAAAATAATAAACCGTGCACATTAATCAAGGGTTATTGAAACCTTTTTCATTTTTTCTGCGTGATGTACTCATTACGATGAGTTACAAGCTCAATTTTATCCTGCAGCTTGTCGGAATATTTATCTCCACGCTGCTGTTTTTCTTTCTCTCGAAGCTCTTCGAAAGAGGCATGAGCGATTACCTCCAGCCGTATGGCGGTGATTACTTTGCTTTTGTCATTATCGGCATTGCCATTACCGATTACCTCACTGTTTCACTGGGCAGTTTTGCGAGTGAAATCCGTAACGCACAGATGATGGGCACTCTCGAGGCCCTGCTTGTCACGCCAACGTCAGTGCCGACTATCTTGTTCTCGTCGTCACTCTTCAGTTTCATCTTGACCTCAGTACGCATTATCATCTATCTCGTTTACGGGATAACTATATTTGGTTTAAAACTCCATTTCACGAGTATCCCCCTATTGTTAATGATCATGTGTCTGACCATTCTTTCATTTACGGGTATTGGTCTCATCTCAGCAGGGTTCATTGTTATCTTCAAGCAGGGAAGTCCTCTCAACTGGATCGTGAATACCACGTCAGGGGTATTGGGTGGCATCCTTTACCCGGTATCCGTTCTTCCAGCATGGCTCCAGCCATTCTCACATCTTCTCCCAATAACCCACGCTCTGGAGGCGATCCGGCAGATATTGCTCAATGGAAAAACCTTCAGCGAAGTCTATCAGGAGGTCATCATTCTCATCTTCTTCTGCATTACACTTCTCCCGGTTGGTTTGATATTTATGAGATACGGATTAAGCAAAGCCAGAAAAGACGGAAGTCTGGTTCATTATTAATGCAGGATATTTTCACGGTATCCGGACATAACAGTTTTTTTGTTGCAGATAAATGAACTGACGATGATTTTTTTCGTAATGATTCGATAGCAACCACTTTGAATCTTGTCCATTCATAGGAATTTTAAGAATATCAATCTTAACAATCATTTTAAACTGAGAGGTGTTTTTATGTTTAATGGAGAGTGTGAACCAGATTATCAGTCGATTTACCGGAACAAAGTTATCCTCATAACAGGTCCTGTGGGCACTGTAGGTTCAGAACTGCTGAAACAGATAACCATGTACGACCCTCTTGAAATTCGACTCTTCGACAGTAACGAATCAGGTCTTTTCATGCAGACTCAGACATACAGAAATAAGGTTAAACTTCTTTCTTTCCTGGGAGATATAAAAGACGACAGGAAGCTTTTTTACGCTATGGAAGGAGCACAGGTAGTTTTCCATGTTGCAGCGTATAAGCATGTTGAACTATGTGAATATAATCCATTCGAAGCAGTCCATACGAATGTGATCGGGACCCAGAATGTTTTGAATGCGGCTATGAGAACCAAAGTTGAACGTCTCCTCTATACGAGCAGTGACAAGGCGGTCAATCCAACTAATGTAATGGGAACATCCAAGCTTCTTGCAGAGCGTGTTGTGACAGCGTCGAGCATACGGTGCTTTAACGGCAATCCACGGCATATTTTTGCAAGTACACGTTTCGGAAATGTACTCGGATCGAATGGCTCGGTTATCCCTGTTTTTTGGGAGCAGATAAAAAAGGGAGGGCCTGTAACAATCACCGATATGAGAATGACGCGTTTCATCATGACGGTTCCGGAATCTGTCAAACTTGTCATAAAGGGGGCTGCCTTAGCCTGCGGCGGTGAAGTGTTTGTAACCAAAATGCCGGTAGTAAGAATTATTGACCTTGCTGAAGCAATGATAGACCTCCTGGCTCCCATCTACGGTTATCATCCAGGCGATATCCCTATTGAATTCATCGGGGTAAAACCAGGAGAGAAATTATATGAAGAACTCATGAGCGAAGAGGAGACTACCCGGGCTGTTGAATTGGAAGATATGTTTTCCGTACTCCCTACCCTCATCGACAGAAAACAGATAGGTTCATACAGGTACCCTGGATTTGTTTCCAGTGAGGTAAAAAATCCATATATCTCAAAAAACGAGAAGTTCATGACAAAGGAAGAAATTGTGAACTATCTTTGTAACCACAGTGTCCTTGGTGAAGAATACTCATCTCATGCACATACAGCACACAAATGTCCCTATGCATCAAAATTGCCTGTTGAGTGCAGTAATGTCTGACATGAATGTTCTCATACTTGGAGGAGATGGCTATTTGGGCTGGCCGACAGCCATGTATTTCTCAAAGAGAGGTCATAAGGTTACAGTTGTTGATAATTACTTCCGCAGATATGCTTCTACAGAGATTGACTGCGAATCCCTGATAACCACACCCAATCTATTACAAAGAGTGCAGATATGGAAAGAAGTTACAGGACGGGATCTTGATGTCCATATCGGTGATATTACGGACTATGAATTTCTTTTATCCGTTTTTAAGAAATTATGTCCTGACGCTGTTATCCATTATGCAGAACAGCCTTCTGCTCCTTTTTCAATGATAAACCGTGATAAGGCAGCATTCACTATAAAAAACAATCTTATAAGTACCTTAAACATAGCATATGCAGTAAAAGAAACAAATCCAGATTGCCATATCATTAAGCTGGGCACAATGGGTGAATATGGGACGCCGAATATAGATATTGAGGAGGGATGGCTTGAAGTGAACCATAAAGGAAGGAAAGATACTTTCCTTTTTCCGCGGCAAGCGAGCTCTTTGTATCATACTACAAAGATACAGGATACCGACCTCCTCTGGTTTTATGTAAGGATCTGGGGGCTTAGAGTTACCGACCTTATGCAGGGGCCAGTCTACGGGATACATACAGATGAGTCAGAAATTGACAAGAGGTTATGCACTATTTTCCATTATGATGAGATATTCGGAACTGTTCTTAACAGGTTTATCGTCCAGGCTATCGCAGGATATCCTCTGACGATATACGGTAAAGGAGGACAGACAAGGGGCTATCTAAACCTTATGGATACCCTGCAATGCGTTTATTTGTCGGCTATTCAGGCTGCTAAAGAGGGGGAGATGCGTGTGTTTAACCAGGTAACCGAAGTGTTTACAGTAAATGAACTGGCTTTAAAAGTGCAGGTTGCCGCTGCCAAATTCGGATATGAGGTGAAAGTAAATAATATAGAAAACCCCCGTAGAGAAAAAGAAGAACATTATTATAATCCGAAATATACAGGTCTGCTCGACTTAGGCCTGCAACCCCATTATCTGACTGAAGAAACACTTGAATCTCTGTTTAAAACCGCTGAAAAGTATAAGGAAAATATAAACAGAAATGCAATTTTCAGGGGTGTCAAATGGGGGTAGATCCGGTCACATTATTGATTACAGGTGGTTGCGGCTTTATAGGCAAGAACTTTATAGGTTTCATGCTGAACAAAGGTTTTACGAACTTTCGCATCCTCGATAATCTCTCGGTCGGTACTGTTAAAGATCTCGAGTCTGCAATTGCGGGACACGGTAAGTTTCAAAAGAATAAAACAGGCAACAGGATTTTATACTCAATGTCACAATCAGAATCTGTTAAACGTAAGGTCCTGATCGAAGTTCAGATCGGTGACATACGAAATACTGATGACTGCCTGCTAAGCACTGAAAAAGCAGAAGCAGTTGTGCATCTTGCCGCACAGTCCGGAGTGCCAGTCTCGGTAGAAAATCCTCTGCTTGATTGCGACCTTAATATTAAAGGCACTTTAAACATGCTTGAGGCCTGCAGAAAAAACAGAGTGAATAGTTTCATATTTGCCTCATCAGGAGCACCACTCGGAGATGTAGAGCCTCCGATGCATGAAGAGAAAGTACCGCGCCCTGTATCACCTTACGGAGCAAGTAAACTTGCAGGTGAAGCATATTGCTCAGCCTATTACAAAACATTCGGTCTTAAGACAGTCGTGCTCAGGTTCGGTAATGTATATGGTCCCGGATCAAAACACAAAACAAGTGTTGTTGCAAAGTTTATAAAAAAAGCTATGGAAGGCTTGCCCCTTGAAATTTATGGTGACGGTACCCAAACACGGGATTTCATATTTGTAGAAGACCTATGCAACGCAATCTATCTAAGCCTTAAAGCAATCGGATTTTCAAATAATGGGCCAACTAATTCAGATATGGTTAATCAAAAAGCCGGCGAAATATTTCAGATTGCTACGTTCAGGGAGACTACTGTGAGTGAAATTGCTGAAAAAATAAAAGGCATCATTGAAAGAGAAACAGGAATAGCGGTGAAAATCCTTCACGGTCAGAATAGGATCGGAGATGTACAGCGGAATTATTCTGATATAAGCAAGGCGATAAACCTGCTGGGTTTCCAGCCGCTGTATGATATTGACACAGGCTTATATAAAACTTGGCAATCATTTGCCCTTAAGCTTACACAATCATACAGTGAAAATCATAAGAATATGCCCCTTCTTTCATCATGATTAACGAAAAAGGCAGTTTTGTCATTTCATTAGATTTCGAACTATCCTGGGGGGTAAGAGACATGTATCGCTTGGAAGAATATAAAGATAACCTTATTGGTGCCCGTTCTGCTATACCGCTGATTCTCAAAATATTTGATACGTATAATGTTCATGCAACATGGGCGACTGTAGGGCTTCTCTTTTTCGAAAACTACCATGAGATGATGAAGAGCCTGCCGGAGAAGAAGCCTTTATATGCCGATGAACTGCTCTCCCCTTATTTCACAATTCAAGAAATTGGGAGTGATGAAAGAGAAGACCCTCTTCATTATGCACTGTCATTAATAAAATTGATTGCATCTTACCCAAATCAGGAGATAGGAACCCATACGTTTTCTCATTATTATTGTTTGGAGAAAGGGCAGGACCTGACAGCGTTCCGGAATGACCTTGAAGCAGCTTTACAGGTTGCAAAACAAAACGATCTCTCAATCACGAGTTTCGTCTTCCCAAAAAATCAGGTGAACGAAGATTATTTGACAGTCTGCAGGGAATTGGGAATCACAGCGTATCGGGGGAATATTCCACACTGGATATATCAAAAGAGAAACGGGAAGAAAGGAGAATTTGTTAAGAAAGTGTTCCGGTTTCTGGACAGTTACATCAGCATTTCATCACATAACTGTTATTCGACAAACGGAACTTTATCCTCTATTCCTTACAATCTGCCTGCGAGCAGATTCCTCCGGCCGTCCTCAAGCGGTCTGAAACTGCTTGAGAGTCTCAGGTTACACAGAATCACCTCATCATTGACCTATGCAGCACGAAAAGGGCTTGTATACCATCTTTGGTGGCATCCCCACAATTTTGGCAGTAATATCCAGGAAAATATCGATTTTCTTCAAAAAATATTTGACCATTACGCAACGTTGCATATGCACTATGGAATGGAGAGTCTGAATATGAAAGAAGCAGCACAGAAATTAGCACGTGATACAGAATTCAGAGCGGTGAATAATTCATTCAAGAGATGACTTCACAGGATACAGATAACATATTAACGCCTCTCGAAATTCTCAATCTCTATTACTCGGCCGGTGATGTTTCCAGCAGCAGAAAAGATAAGCTATGGCATCAGATGAATTTGCTTCTTTCATGGGAGAATATTATCAACAATGACTATCAGCAGGAATTACGTCCTCTCTTGTTTTATATCATAACAAAGATATTGCCTGATATAGATAGCCACCGTGATAATCATAGACGGGGAAAGACCGTCCCGCGTTTCATTCTTGACCAACTGAAAAAAGATTATGTGAGCAACCTGAAAAGAAACATGATTATGCTGGGCGAATTACAGGACCTTATGAATGAACTTAGAAACAATGATATCAGATTTATCGTGCTCAAAGGAGCATATCTGGCAGAAAATGTCTACGAGAACTTCGCCTGCAGGCCAATGGCTGATATTGATATCCTGGTAAGAGAAGACGATATTGAGAGGAGCCATCAGATACTCGTACATTGCGGATTTGAAAGGTTCCCGGAAAAAAGTCGGGTTGAAGCACTCCATGACAATTATCTGAAGGAAAAACTGAATGAAGATATAAGTCTTGAGTTGCACCATCGATTAACAAATGCGCGGTATTGTGCAAGATTCGACATGGGAGAAATATGGGAACAGACATATCTGCCCCTTGAGTATAATTTTGTCTATCTCTCCTGGCATGCAGTCAGGCACAGTTTTATGAAACTAATCTGGCTTTGCGATTGTGCCGCAATAATCAAGAAATATCATAATTCGATGAACTGGGAGGAAACTGTTCACAAAAGCATCCTTTTTAATTCGAGGAAACAGTTGCAGCTTTGTTTGCATCTGATCAGCAAATTGCTTATCCCTGAGATTTCAAACAACTCTCAATTGTCTTTCGATCATTCTCTATCTTCTCTGATTGGTGAAAGAATTTTATTCAAGGTTCAGCAAACAATTGCTAATCGAAGAGATCCTGACCTTTTCACAAAACTCCTCACAATCAACACAATGGAGAGTAGAACACTCTTTAATTTCGCTTTGGCATATATGAGGCAATAAGCAGAAAAAAATGAGTCTTTTAAAGGATAGTATGATTATCAGTCTTTCAAGAGTGCTGATTTCCGGGCTCATGTTTCTTGGCGATGCAGTTCTTTCCCGTTATCTCGGGGTTGTCGGTAAAGGAGAATACTTTTATATTTTCAATTTTATTTTCATACTGGCAATCATCCTGACCGGTGGTCTTGAATACGGGAACCTCTTCGTCTCGCGAAAAAGAAGCCTGTCGCAACTCCTCTACAACGCATGGATATATTTTGCCGGCGTATCCATTCTTTTAATGTTCATTATCCCATTCGCTGTCAATCTCATCTCCGACTTTCCCATCAAAACCAATTTCATAAAAACCTGCACTGTTCTGGGAATAATCCTTGAAATTATTTTTTTGGTTTCACTGGACCTTCTGATCGCAAAGGGCAGCATCATATCGTATGTCTCTGTGAGGATTATTAGAAGAATATCATTCTTTGTAATGATATTCGCTGTCTGGACATTGTATGATTCATCCGAGCTTTCCATAAGTCTTATGTGCTACCTTTTCTCAGTAGTCATCAGCCTAGTGATGATCTCTTACTTTCTGAGATCGGATTTCAGCATGAAGCTGAAGTTCCAGAAAGATGTCTTTCTGCAGACAATCACGTATGGAATAAAAACGCATATCGGGAAAATAACGGAACGGCTGCATACGCGCTCCTGTATTTTCCTCATAGGAGCATTGTCGAGCACAGCGGACATCGGGTTATACTCTGTGACAATCGGGATTTCCGAGACCCTCCTATACTTTTCAAACGCAGCGAGCCTGGCAATATTTTCTCGTGTGAAAAATGAACCGGAACAGCAGGCAAGCGACGCAAAGACAGTTCTTCGGCATGTCCTGCCGATTGCAATCGGCCTTTCCCTACTTTTAGCTTTTGTTGGTGAGTATATCATCGTGATATTTTTCGGGAATGCTTTTGCAGCGTCAAACAGCGCTTTAAAATTAATTCTGCCGGGAATCACCGTATATACCATATATCCTATAGTCAGTGCATATCTCATTAATATCGGGAAATCCTCCCTCGCATCTGTTTGCAGCATTCTGGGTTTGTGCGGAAATGTTGTACTGAATATACTCCTCATTCCTCGATTAGGGATTGAAGGCGCTGCTCTCTCTGCAAGTATCAGCTATACCGCAACAGCCTTATTTAGCCTCATGATTTTCGTCAGGCATAGCCAAAGCAGCATGGGTTCTGCCCTTTTGCTCAGTACAGCGGACATAAAAAAGATAAAAAATTATATCGCACATATAGCAAATTTCACTAACTATCGATAAAAATTGCAAAGCATGTCATCCGCAAGATTATTGTATATCTTTATATTCATGATTCCATTTCTGGGATTCAGCCTTCCAGTGCCTGTTCCCCTAACCGCAATTTTTACAGCAATTTTCGCAATTCAATTATTGATATATATGGCAAGCCCTCATGATAGCATGATGAACCACTTTTATTTTTTCTCTCTTTCCATTTTTGTTTGGTTGTGTATTAGTCATGTCATCAACACGGTGAGATTCGGGTATTCTCCAGGAGAATTACGGCTCTTATTCGGAAGAATGTCCTTTGCAATCATCGTATTCATTACCTATTGCAATGTACGGAGTGTCGAGGACTATGCAAGAATACTCCGTATCTTCTCTTATTCTGTTCTGCTTTTGTCAGGAATGATCGTCCTCTTTTCAATCTTTCATCTTGATCCATTTCACGTCATGACGAGGCACCCACGAATATACTGGGGCATTTCAATGCCATTTCATAAGACATCAGCCATACCCATCAGCTATGGTGAGTTAGGGATTATTGCTATCTCAGCCATACCAGCCTTACTGTATTCCATACGTAAAGACATAAAGGTATTTTCCTCAGGTGTATCCATATGGGCATTGATGCTTATTGTTCTGGCAATATTCATATCACAATCGAGGAATGCCTGGGTGTCTGTTATTGCCACTGTAGCGTCAGTATTTTTTCTTTATAAAGGAAATTCCTCGAAACAACTGTTCAAGGTAACGCTTTCGCTTTCTTTAATATTAACTATAGCAGTTTCTATCTTTTTGTTCGGGAATGTCTTAACGAAGTTCATCGAGGGGTTCATTAGTACTGATATCTATCGGGCAAATGTATTCAACCGCCTGAATTCCTATACAATGGGCATGCAATTATTCCTCAGTAACATGATGATCGGGATCGGCAGTTCAAATGTGGCAAAGTATATCAGCTTCTATAAGGGAGAAGAGGACGTACTCCACAATGCGTTTATCGATCAGATAGCCGGGACAGGGCTCTTTGGCTTTATACCGTTCATCTTGTTATTCATAGTTGCATTCTACCAATTAATGAAGATATCAAAGTCAAAAAATAAACTCATCGCCATTTATGGGCGTCTTCTCATGTCAAGTTTTATCGGCACTGTCTGTGCTCTTCAGTTTTACAGAGGATTTTTGTCTGAAACTCTTGCTGTTGAATACGGACTTCTATTGTCTTTGTGGAAATTGCATACAACAGACATGACGGAGGGAAAATGATAATAAAAGTTAAATTGTCTGTGATAATCACGCTAATGATATTTCTTATAACCCCATCTGCTTTTGCATATACCCCTTTCTGGGATTTCCGTCAATGGGATACCCCGCAAAAGCCGATATATAAAGAATATATGAACAGATTTGTACAGCATAGGATCACCGCACTTGTTTTAATGGACAAAAGCAGTATGCCCCCTTTTCAAAAAGAGCAATATTTTCTGGCAGACGCAAATAAATATGGAGTAAATGTTTGGCTCAGAACTAATCGGGTGACTCCTAAAAGAGGGATACCAGGATTACCAAATGGAACGCTCGACTTCGCTTTAAATGGAGAATTACAGATGAAAACTCTGGAATACCTCGATCAGCTTGCAGCGCTCTCAAAGAAATTCCCGAATCTGAAAGGATTGATAATTGGTGGAGAAGAGATAGTTGGTGCACATATCAGCAAGAAAGAACTGTCCCGATGGGATGCCCTATTTTATGAAGAGAATGGTTTTCACATGACAGGCAAACTTACCAATGATCAGAAAATGCAATATTTTGACTGGATACAGAGGAAGAATAATCTCTGGTATGTGAAAATCTGGGATTATCTTCACGCAAAATATCCTTCCCTTGATCTCTTCATCTATCCTGATAAAGCAGCCCTTGGGGAAGATGACTTGACTGAACATCCGCGGCCGGCTTATTGGGACATATATGATTTGATAGTAACTAAACAGAAAAAATACAAGATTATTTCTGAATCATATAATATCAACGATCCATATGGGGCATTCAGAACAGCAGCAGAAAGCGCATATCTCAGAGATGCAACACAGGGGAAAGTGCCATTTTATATCATACTTCAGTGTCATAAAGCGAAGTGGCAATTTACTGCACCGAATAATTTACAAATTCAAAGCCATATTTTTGCTTCATTGGTCAATGGCGCTGAAGGCATTGGATTCTGGGCTTCAGATATGGACAGCGGAAAAGATATATATGAAACGAATAAAGACCGATGGGAATCTCTTTTTCATCTTATCGAGAAAGGGCTGCAATTTTCAGCATATGAAAATATAAAACCGGATTTATATGTGTTGAGGCCATACTATACAAAATACCTGGAGGATTTACAGGGCGAATCAAGTATGGAAATCTTTTCTCAACTGTATATGTATGGATTTTCCCCGGGGTTTATTTTAGATGAACAAGCCCGACGGAATATGCTGCCTGCGGATAGCAAGGTTATTTACATTCCATCTTCATACAGAAATGAGCTGCCGGAATCTTTTCAAAATTTAAAAACAAGAGGGTATGAGGTATTCCGGAATGATACCTTCGATCACTTCAAAGAAAGATATAATGTTTTGATTTCGCCGGCGATTAAGTATTCTTCATCAATATCGAAAGAGAGAATCAATATGCTCCTGTCTCCGAAAGCTATCCTCCTTCATAACCCTTATAAGAAAAAAGTTACACTTGACATAAATTTTATGGAGAAGAACCTTAAGATTACTCTATTTCCTGAAAGTTTGATAATTCTCGATTCCCTAACCATGTACAATTTTTTATAGTGTCTTAAATATAACTCTCAGCATATCAATAATTTTCCAATATGCCGAAAATTTGTCATATCCTTACAACGTTGTATGAATCGTCAGGAAGTACTCGAAGGACACTCATAGAAGTTGACCATCTCATGAAGAAGGGGTGGACAGTTCATATGATTATTGGAAAAGATGCATCCGGCCCTCTTATTTCAGAATGTGTCAAAAAAGGGATAAAAGTTTTTCAGATAAGCTGTCTTTGTAAATACATTCATCCTCTCCTTGAGATACGAGCATTTTCCCGGATAGTCAATATATTAAGAGAACAAAAATACGATATAGTGCATACCCACTTGGCAAAGGGTGGCATTCTTGGCAGACTTGCAGCAGTTAGAGCAGGTGTGAGAATTATTATCCATACAGTCCATGGACCTTCTTTCCCGAAATCAAAAACTTGGGCGGCAAGGTCACTTTTTGTTTTTTTGGAAAAAATAGCCGGCAAGTTTACTCATGCAATGATTTTTGTTGGGAAAGAGATTGGAGATATCTATATGAAGGCTAAAATCTCTGTTCCACATCAGTCCCATACCATCTATACCGGACGTAATTTTAAAGATTACGAAAATGCACTTAACATGACAGAAGATGAAAAGAGAGTTATCAGGAGCAGGCATGGCATTAATCAGAACGACATTGTTATTGGTTGCGTCGGAAGAATTGTGCCATCTAAAGGACATATTTTTGCCATTAGGGCAATGCATACGCTTATACAAACGTATCCAGAAACAAAATTAATTATCATTGGAAAAGCCAATTTGCCGGATGAACAACATTACGAAATAAAACTGCGCAATATGGTCAGAGAGTTGAGGCTTGATAATAATATTTTATTTATCGATTATCAAAAGGAAATCGCTCAGTATTACGCAATCATGGATATTTTTGTCCTTCCTTCACATTACGAAGGATTGCCGAATGTTATTCCTGAAGCAGTTTTTATGGGTATCCCTATCGTTGCGTTTGATTGCGGGGGAATAAAGGAAGTTTTCGAGATCTGTCCGGGTGCCGGGCATAGAGTTCCTGCCGGAAATATGCACGAATATTGCAGCACATTAGAAACCATATTAAAAAAGATACATTCCCGTAAAAATAATGACAAACCATTCCCACAGTTTCCAGAAATTATTTCAAAGGTATGGAGTATTGACCAAATGCTGCACAAGACAGATGCATTATATAAACGTCTTTTGAGGATATCATCTTTCCCAATACCTGCAAATATTTCTGATGAAATTAAGGTTAATCAGTGAAGACTACCACAGGAGGGTGACATGCTTATAAAAGCCTGTTTCTCATGCACATTCCATAAGATAAAGGCAGACGAAGGTCAAAGGAGTTACTGTCAGAAAGAGTACTGCTGGGCTGAATATTCTGACTGTATGACAATCATGGCATTAAAGCACTTTCTCAGGGAACAAGGTGTATCGTTAAGTAGTTCAGATGTACAGGCTAACCAGCCTAATCAGTCTCTTTCATATAATACATAATCGTTTTGAATCGTCCAGAATCTGTAAATCTCTCCCAACTGGCAACAGAAAGCATTATTGGTTTCCAGCTACTTATATGAATTGAGCTTACTCTTTTGACACCTTTTGACTATAAGAAATTAAAATATTTTTCCGACAAATTATTAGCATTCTTTGGAATATTCCTTTCTGCGCCCATAATGATGCTTTGTGCGTTGGCTATCAGACTTTCATCGAGAGGTCCAGTATTTTTCAGACAGGAAAGATTGGGGAAAGATGAAAAGCCGTTTGTTTTATTTAAATTTCGTTCAATGATAGATAATGCTGAAAGAGAAACCGGACCTAAATGGGCGGCTGAAAATGACCCAAGAATTACTGTGATCGGTAAATTCTTACGGAAAACGCGCCTCGATGAATTACCTCAGCTTTTTAATGTACTAAAGGGTGATATGAGTTTTGTGGGTCCAAGGCCCATCAGGAAATACTTTGCAGATATTCTCGCACAAGACATACCGCATTATAGTTTACGGTTTACCGTCAACCCCGGAATTACAGGATGGGCACAGGTGTGTGGTGATTATGCCGGATCAATGGAAGGCCAGAGAGAAAAATTTGAGTTTGATCTCTACTATATTGAGCATCAATCAATTCAACTTGATTTTCTGATCATTATAAAAACTATAAAGACAGTTTTATCTCAAAGAGGACAATAGCTTTTAGTATTTTTTAAGGGGATAAAAAATGGCTGCAGGAGAACACACAATTACTCTTGGCAACATCTGCTGTTTGATTAGATTCAAAGATAATTTCTTTCAGGATACATTTGATCTTTATCTTTCGGACTATCGGAAGTGGGGCTTCTGCACTGACGGTTCTCCTCACATTTACATAACGGTAAAAAAGGATTATATACCGCACCCGGGTTCACAGAATAAGCACTTGTTTTATCATTCTTTGGAGTACGATTCTGTTTCTGCCACAATTCTCTTCGATACACGAACATCAGAAGGTGAAATTGGCTTCTTCATTTCACAAAGCGATAACTTAACAATAGTAAGGATCACTGAACTTATTGAGTCGTTTATATGCAACGCATTCATCTTTTATTTAGGATTAAATAATATCGGCACATTCATACACTCATGCGGGATAGAAAATAAAGGCGCAGGATATATCTTTGCCGGACCGAGTGGTTATGGTAAATCAACCATTGCAAAACTCTCAAAGCCCAAAACAATTCTCTGTGATGAAATGGTATTGCTGAGGAAGGATAATTCTGGAGGGAAAACCGTATATGGGACTCCCTTTACCGGTGAATCTGAGAGCATTAACAGAGGCGCTCCCTGCAAAGGCATTTATTTCATAGAACAGAGCATAGTGAACGAACTGCTTCCTGTAAGCAGGATGTCAGGAGCCATAACTTTAATGAAGGAGGGAATTATGGGTAATTTTCTGTCTCTTAAAGGGGTGCACAACATATTCACGTATAACAAATTTTTTTCACTTCTGCTTGATTTGCTGGAGAGTATCCCGTGTTATAGGTTGAGATTCAAAAAAGATAATTCATTTTGGAGGTTAATCAATGGAAACGAAAACCATGCCGGTTAGAAGGAAAGACTTTATCTGGCGGGAGGTGGATGGAGAAACAGTCATCATTTCATCAGACAATAAGCTCATGCATGTCCTGAATGAAACTGCGACAATGATCTGGCTGCTGCTTGACGGAAATCATGATCAGGATTCCATCGCAGAAATAGTTGCCGCAGAATTCGGCGGAAGTCTGGAAATAGTAAAAAAAGACCTGAACGATTGCATGGAGCAATTAAGAGCATTAAACCTTCTGGAGGTGTGAAATGGATACCTGTGAACATACGCTTGACCTTATGAAGACGTTCGATGGTTTTATGAACGAGAAATACTGGGCGAGAAACAGACCGATAAACATCCACTTTGAATTGACACAAAGGTGCAATCTGCGATGTGTTCATTGTCTTTTCACCCATGAAGTCAGAAACGAGCTGACAACCGATGAAATCCTATCCATTATTGATCATCTCCGCAAACTCGGTGTCATAAGCCTTTCGCTCTCAGGCGGAGAGATCTTTACAAGGAAAGATGTCAGTGAAATACTCAAGTTCCTGATAAAAGAAAGGTTTCTCCTGACCCTCTATACAAACGGAACATTGATCAATGATTCACTGTTTGATACAATCACGACTCTCAAGCCGTTTCGGGTAGAGATATCAGTTTATGGTGCAACGCCAGACATTCATGATGTCATTACCAAGGTTCCAGGATCGTTTCAGAAAACAATCCGTAGTATGAGGGTCCTTTCAGAAATCGGTATCCCGGTGATATTCAAAGGATTCCTGTTAAAGCATAATTTCCATCAGCGGTATCAGATGATGGAACTCGCAAAGCAGGTGGGCGTTGAATATGCCTTTGATTTTAATCTGATGCCTATGGAAAACGGCAGGCTCGATAACCTCTCCGCCGGACTGTCAATCAATCAGATAAGGAGTATCTATCATGAAGTCAATAAAGAAGAATTGATTTTAAGAAATACTGTGAAGATCAAAACAAGAGATTCCCAGCTCCCCAAAGGTGGAAATGTTATCTGCAACCCTGGAAGAATAAGCGGATGTATTTCATCAACCGGAGATGTTTTTCCATGTCCGACTCTCAGGATACCCATAGGCAATCTCAGAGAGCAGAGCTTTGAAGATATCTGGAGGACAGACAAAATTGATTCACTAAGATATATGAGGCTGGAGGATTTGAAGACCTGTTCTGCATGCACTACCCTTGAATACTGCAATCGCTGCCCAGGTGTTGCATACCTTGAAACCGGGGATTATTTGGGACCGTCACCCAATGCTGTCTGCAGCAAATACAAATCTCTTATTGAAGAGAGAAAGGAGGGATTAAATGATGAATAAATATCGGAAACCTTCGATTGAAACGATTGAGATTCCAGAGAGAACGGCATATGCATGCAACATTTCAAACAACATTCCAGGTTGCCCTCACATTTCACAGATTGCCAATCAGCTTCTGTGCAGTCCGAGCAATTACGCTAAGTTCGGATTAACACAATGTAGTTAAGGTTAAGGCAAGTCTGTTTGCAGACATGCAGGGTGAAGTCAGGAGCATCCCCGGAATTCACAAAAGGGGATGCTCCTTAATATTTATGGATAATAAAAACCCAAGAGATAAATTATCCCTGATTAAAAAAATACAGGATGAGCTCTTCCATAGGGAGGGATGTGGATGGTTCAAAATCATTTCAAGGAGCATGTATCCTCTCATTGAGGTCAATGATAGAGTATTGGTCAAGAAACTTGATGCACATGAGTTGAGGTCAGGTGATATTATACTTTTCAAAGTGGATGATAATTTCATTACTCATCGTATCATAAAAATTCTAAAAAGAGAGGGGAGATTACTCTTTTATCAGAAGGGTGATGCTAATAAGTGTGCAACTCTTATTTCTCCAGAATCAATTATTGGAAAGGTAATAGCCATCGAAAAGAATGGAAACTTATTGTCATTCAGATCGAGACGCATAAGGATAATCAATTATTTTTTTACAGTGAAGAATTGCTTTTTTTACAGGGGTACTACAAACCATGACAGTTATATTGGAAGAATAGAACCAAAAAAATATACAAAAGGTTTTCAGTATTTATTCTATTTAGCAAAAAAACCGTTTACGCTTTGTCAACGATTCATTGTGAGAATTCTGCTAAACGGATAATGAAGAGTTTTTCAATGGTAAGTAGCATACCTAAGAAATCTGTCAAGAAGGAGATTGCACAATTGTCCAATTAATCTTTAAGCAAAAAAGTATTTATAGGGAACAAGGAAAATATTCTCTTTAATCTTCAGCAACTGGCTGCCTTTATATAATACTATGCCCCAGCGTGCTTCATTTTTAAAATCCTGAAGAAAAACCTGCATACCTGTCAGGTCCTTCAACCTGATATCGCTTCTCCATTTAACTTCTACAGGTATAAGCTGATCCCCTCTTTCTATTAAAAAATCAATCTCGGCTCCGCCGGATGAACGCCAGAAGTACAGTTTTGCTGCCGGCTCATAAATGGAGAGATAGGATTTCAGTTCAATCGCTATCTTATTTTCAATAAAAAATGAATCCCTCCCAAGTCTGCATGCATCCTCCCAGGAGTTTAATCCTTGCAGATGCATCGCCAGTCCCGTATCACTCCACATTATTTTCGGTGACTTTATCAGTCGCTTGCCTATATTTCTGAAATACGGCTCTACAAGAAAGATCTGGAACGTCGCAAGCAGAAGATCAAAGAAATGCCCTGCAGTTGTATAGGGTATGCCGCAGTCACGTGCAACTTCAGCCTTATTGAATATCTGAGCTGACCTAAATGCAAGCAAAGAAAGATACTTCTGATATTCATATAGTTTTTGTATCCGTGACAGATCCCGGACATCCCGCTCCAGATAGGTTCGTACATATCCTTTAAACCAAACCTGGCGATTTTCATCGTTATTTTCCAGATATGCGGGAGGGAGGCCACCCTTAATAACATAGTTTTCAATCGAAAAGCTTGTCGGCTTTACACTGTTAAGAATCTCCCAGCACTTTTTTTCTTTCTGAGCCTTGAAAATATCCCCCAATGCCGTATGTCCGAGGTCTCTTTTTAGCGCTTCCGCTATTGTTATCGGATTCATTTCGATAAAGACTACCCTGCCTGCCAATGTTTCAGATATTTTGGGGAGCATTGTTATGTTTGCTGAACCAGTAATGAGAAATTGGCCATTTTTCCTTTTGTTGTCCACGATCTTTTTCATGGCAGGGAAAAGAGTCGGGACCTTCTGGACTTCATCCACAGTAATCAGCTGATCCTGCCTGAGAAAGGATTCTGCGTCCTGTTCAGCCAGAAGAATATTTGTTGTATCATCAAGGGTCAGATACTTCCGATCCATCTGGAGAAGGTCTTTTACAAGTGTTGATTTCCCTGTCTGACGGGCTCCGACAACAGCTACAATAGGAAATGCCTTGAGATAACTCCTGAGGTTTTTCGTCTGAATACGATTGACAAGGGCACTCATGCTTATATTTTAACTGTTTAACCGTTAAATTACAAGGTATTATGATGGATAAATGGAAACTTGCATGCCTGCAAGTCATCAATTTTTCTGGTGGAGCTGATCCCGACACGAGTCGGGACGACCTCTTGAATGCCATGCGTAAAAAAGGGATTTTACAAGCGCTTGAAAATACTGAATTAACTTTACCAAACAATGGCTTGGCCCCTTTTTTTATTTGCTTATAGTTCGATATAGTTCTATTGTTTTAGATATATTCTTTCACGTTTTTATCACGTTATACGGAATTAAATATATTATTTCATTCGCAGTAAAATTTGATTTTTGAAAGTAATACCTAAATATAACTCTTGACGTTTAACGTATATCGTTATAATATAAGACCGTGATAAAATCATTCAGGGACAAAGAAACCGAAAAAGTATATTCCAGAGAAAGATCAGCAAAATTGCCGGGAGATATACAACAGATAGCCCTGAGAAAATTGAGGATGATTAATAATGCTCAGAACATACATGATTTAATGATCCCGCCATCGAACAGACTTGAGAAACTGGGTGGTGATCGTAAAGGACAATATAGCATCAGAATTAATGACCAGTGGAGAATCTGTTTTATATGGCAAGATAATAGTGCACATAATGTCGAAATAACAGACTATCATTAAAAAAAAGGAGTATATATATGGGAAAGAAAAAATTACATCCGGTACATCCAGGAGAAGTTCTTCTTGAAGAATTTCTTAAACCTATGGGTCTAAGTCAAAACAAACTTGCTCTAAATATCGGTGTGCCCGCCCGGAGAATAAACGAAATAGTCCTTGAAAAGAGGAAGATTACTGCTGACACAGCTCTTCGACTTGCAAGATTTTTCGGAATGTCCTCAGAGTTCTGGATTGGATTACAGTCTCAATACGACCTTGATGTAACTTCCGATGCGCTCGGTGATCGTCTTGAGAAAGAAGT
>Ga0194126_10002589_pt1 | contig 29312 bp, 20 predicted proteins | sample TA2KigC150mmetaG_FD_148641 | JGI IMG/M metagenome (GOLD analysis project Ga0194126, IMG submission 148641) | Freshwater microbial communities from Lake Tanganyika, Tanzania - TA2015035 Kigoma Deep Cast 150m | ecosystem: Environmental > Aquatic > Freshwater > Lake | place: Tanzania: Lake... | reverse complement strand
CATAATCGCGCGAGTTGCCAGCCGTGCCGGGGATGGGATCGCCGAAGGCGGTAAACTGGCCCGTGGGCAGGTTGAAGGTGGCGGACTCGTAGTAGGACAGCGACAGCCAGTCGAGGGGGCGGGCCGTCAGCCCGTAGGTGTGGCTGTTGGCCTGGTAGCTGACCTTGGTCGAGCTGTCCCAGGTGACGAATTCCGGATCGTCGAAGAAGCGCCATCCGCCGTTGCGCTGGTTCGGGCCGCCGAGCGCCTCCGTGGTGACGTTCATCTTCTCGCTGGTGACGCCGTCACGGCGGAGACCGAAATTGAGGATGAGGCGCTTGAACAGCCGCCCCTGCCAGGCAAACAGCCCCGATTCCAGTTGCGTCCGATTGCCGCTCGGCAGGCTGCCACCGAAGGGGGTGTTCCAGCCGCTCAGTTCAATCACCTGGCCTGTGGTGGGCTCGGTGACGGTGAGTCCGCCCGCCAGGAGTTCCTCGAGGGTGACCTGGCGTCCGCCGATGACCGGCGGCTGGGCGGTCACGTTGGCGCCGGTGTCGAAGTAGTGCTGATACAGGACGACCCGCCGGGCGCTGTTCAGCACGCCGTTGAAGTTCTGATAGCGCAGGTTGCCGAGCAGCCGGACCTGCACGGTCTGGGCCTTCTGGAAGGAATCCCGGAAGTTGTAGCTGGTGAGGAAGGAGTGCTCGCCCAGCCACTTCAACGCGCGGGGTGTCTCGGGCTCCCAGGCCAGCGACACGCGCGCCTCCTTCGTCTGCTCGAGGTTTTTCGCCCCGTTGGGCACCCCGGTCGTGTAGAGCTTCCCGAAATTCGGGTTGCGCGTGTACTGGGCCGGCAGGGGGGTCGGAATCACTTTCGCATCCAAGTCCCGGTTGGTCGCCCAGGGGACCGTGGTCGTGATCTGGTTGATGTCGGCCCGGTAGCCGAACTGCGTGTACTGCACGTAAGACTGCTGGAGCCGCCTCCATTCCTCCCAGTGGGCGCCGGCCTCGAGCGTGAGTCCCTTCCGGAGCCGCTGTTCGAGAAAGACGTCGTAGATGCGGGATCGAAACTCGTTGCGCACCCCCTCGCCCAGGAAGTTCTTGCCGACCATGGCCTCCACTTCGGGGAAGAGATGGATGTTCTGCGGGCTGAAGGTCACCCGCTCGACGCCGGTGTTGGGATCGCGCGCCGCCGGGCCGAACCGGGCGGGATCGAAGGCGATGGTCCCCGGACTGCTGGGCAGCTGATAGGCGCTGAAATGAAAGAACGGCAGCGGATTGGCGTTGTTACCCACCGGGAAGGCCACCGAGTCGCGCACCGCCCCGAAGGTGGCCGAGGCGACGCCGCGCACGTCGCGCGCCTGGATCGCGTCGTAGGCCGGCGTCGCCCAGTCGAACGGCAACTGTGGCGGGGGAAGGCTGCTCCGGTCCCGCATCGACTCGGCGTGCAGATAGATCGTCGTGTCGCGCCACGGCTTGGCCGTCAACGTGCCGTAAAGCCGCCGATCGCGGTCGTAGCTCGGCTTGATGAACGACGGGGTATTCTCGTCCAACGCCACGACGCGGACGGCGAGCCGGTTCCGCATGATCTGGCGGTTCACGTCGAGGACGAACCGGTGGCCGCCCTCGGAATCGGCCGTCAGCTGCGTGCTGCCGAAATTCCGCAGCTGCGCGGTCTTGAGCTTGGTGTTGGCCACGCCGGCGGGCTCGCCGAGGCTGAAGATGAGCGACTGCGCGCCGCTGCCGACCTCGAACCGATCCGCGTTGTAGGTATCGGTCTTCGTGATGCTGCTGAAGAGATTGCGCGAGGTGGAAAAGCTGGACGGCTGGACCCCGCGAATCCGCCCCACCTCCTTGCCGCTCCAGTAGGCGGCGCCGCCATCCTGGGGCGAGACGTACTCCTCGAGATTCTCGACGTTGATCGAATAACGGAAGGCGTCGTCGAGCGAGGTGAAGTTAAAGTCCCGCATGAACTCGGGCGTGAAGACCTCGATCTGCGAGGGGATGTCCTTGATCTGTTGCTTGAACCGCCCGCCGAGCGTGGTCTGCGACGCGGAGTAGCCGATGTCGGAATCAGCCTCGACGACAAACGGGGAGAGCTTGACGGCTTCCTCCGCTGCGGGCGCCGGCGGGAGGGCCTGCTGCCCGAAACTCGGGCTCGCCAACACGACCAAAGCGCCCAGCGGGAGAATCACAGGTTTCATCGAAGTTTACTGAAAGGAAACTGGATTTTCAAGGGGATCGGATCCGGGAGGGATTTGCATAGAACACGTTCAGCCCGGCATCACATGAAATACCGCTTCGATCGGCTGTCCGAAGACCGCCGCGATACGAAAGGCCAATTCCAGCGATGGGTAATACTTCCCTTTTTCGAGCGCGATTACCGTCTGCCGGGTGATGCCGGTCTGGTCGGCGAGCGCCTGCTGCGACATTTCCCCGGCCGCGAACCGTAGCTCGCGAATGCGATTGGTGATGACGAGTTCAGCCATGGGCCATCCGCCGATAGCCGCCAACGATCAGGCCGTAATAGGCGAGGTTTGCGACCACGAAGCCGGCATACAGCCATTGCACGGCGAGAAGAATCGGTGTGAGCGCCACGCGAGAATCTTCACCAGCCAGCCCCGGCAGCCCCGCCACCGCGATCAGAATCCATGTCATGACTACGCACGCCAGGACGAACGCCGCCACTTTCGCCGCCCGGTATTCGATGAGCCGATCCAGCTCATCAGGCCGTGGCGTCGCACCCGTCGTGCGGATCGACTTGGTCATCAAGGCATTCGCGACGTGAAACGCCGTCAGCAGGATGATCAGCCCGATCGTCGCGACGATCAGCAAGCCAAGGCCTGTCTCCGGCCGTGGCATGACGATCGCGAAGTACGGGATGTGCACCGCGGCGATCGCGATCAGGCTCGCCCAGGCGCTCTTCTCATGGAAATTCACGGCTTCAATCATCGGTAGGTGATGGAATCGATAACGGACATTGTGTCTGGTCAAGCAGACATCACGATTTATGTGAGATCCGCACTCCACGGCACCGGCCGCTTCTCCAAAAACGCCGCCAGCCCGCCGCGGCATTACCGATAACCGATAGGAAACTGGATTTTCAGGGGGATCGGATCCGGGAGGGGTTTCTGGATTTTTTCGTCGGTCGCTGAAACACTTCGTCGACGCGCTTTCCGAAGACCTCGGCGATGCGGAACGCCGCTTCGAGCGACGGCGAGTACTTGCCGGCCTCGATCGCGGCGATCGTCTGACGCGTCACGCCGATGCGCTGGCCGAGTTCGGCCTGCGTCATCTCGCCGTTGAGGAAGCGGAGCGTGCGGATCGAGTTCGTGAATGCCGCTTCAGTCATGGCAGCCTCGGCGATAGAGCCAGATGGTGGTGCCGTGGTTCACGATCTCGGCGAGCAGGATGAACGCCACTGCTGGGTGGACGATCTCCCAACCTGCTCGGGAGAAGGGCATGAGTCCGCCGACGACGATCATGCCGGCGATGAGGATGCCGTAGGCGACCGAAAGGCTGCGGCGGGCGATCGCGCGGTCGCGCTCGTCGAGCGGGAGGCGGGCGTCGTCGCGGAAGCGAAGCCAGAGCCAGAGGCGGCCGAGGCCGTAGACGAGGGCGCTCGACCCCGCCGCGAGGGCGAAGGGGAGCATGAGGTTGAGGACTGGCATCTGGGCCACCGGTCCGGCCTTGAAACCCAGCCACGCGAAGTAGAAGATGTAGGGCAGCGTGAACGCGGCGAGCGAGACCCAGGCGACGCGTTCCTGGTACGAGATCGTTGACGTGGTGTATGAATTGACTTCCATGATGACTAATATAAATGACAGCATGTTTGAGTCAAGTGACATCGCGTTCGCGCACTGGACAGACCACTGACTGAAAGGAAACTGGATTTTCAGGGGGATCGGATCCGGGAGGGGTTTAAGGGGAGGGTGCCGGGTAAAAGCGGAGTCGGATCCCTATAGTCCCCCAACGGCTGCTAGGAAACTGGATCTTCAGGGGGACCGGATCCGGGAGGGGGTTTCCCGAGTGCCGACAGCCCAACCCACTTGTGTCGGCTGTTGCATGTTGCCAACTTAACCAGCGCCGGTGGCCGCCGTCCCTTCAGCACGACACCACGCGCGTCGGTGTCACATGTAACAGGCTGACCCCGTCGGGCCACCTTGGACTCGTCAAGAGGGCTGGAACGCGGCACCCCGACTCCATCAACGGCACGCCGGTGGCCGGACCCAGGCGGCGGGGTGCGGGCGCGGGACATCAGGGATGCACCGGGCGCGTGCGCGGCGTGGCGAGGTTCACCTCGTCGAAGATCTCCCCCTGGTCGTTCACCGCCACGATGCGTGCCCGCCCCGAGGGCTGCAGCGCCACATGGAAGAGGTGCCGGGTCGGCTCCGCCTTCGCGAGATACCACGCCTCCGAAAGCGGCGGCACCGTGCGCGTGCGCACACCCCACGCGCCGTCACCGAGGTAGAGCAGCCCGTTGTCGTCGTCCCGCCGGTGCCCGCGCAGACGATGAGTGCGTTTGTAATTGTGGTGATCGTTCTCGAAGACCGCCGTCACCCCGTATCGCTCCAGATGCGGCATCCAGTGCTCACGGATCGCGATCGAGCGCGGGTTGTCGATCGGCAGTTTGCCCGGCCCCGGAGCCTTGGCCGAGCCATAGGCAGGGAAATGATAGCACGCGAAGAGAAAGGTCTGCCGAGCCCGCGCCGCCAGGGTCTCCCCCAACCACGCCGCCTGCGCTCCCTGGATCGCCTCGGTGTGTTCCGAATCCAGATTCACCAGCGACAGGTAGGACCCGAAATCCAAAACGTGCCGCGCCTTCCCGCCGGGAAGATCGAAAAGGGTGAAATACTGCGATGCCTCCACCTCTGGCCGTCCTTGATAACCGCGCGCCACCTCATGGTTGCCGATCACCGCCACCATCGGAATCAGCCGACCGTCACGCCCCCGCGCATGGAGCATCCACGACTGGAAGAAATCCACCCACCGGGTCGCGTCGACATTGTTGGCGTAAGCGAGGTCTCCGCCCAACAGCGCAAAATCCGGGTCCAGCCGCCCGGCCTGCTTGTTCATCGCGTCCACCATCTCCCGCGTGTGCATCATGTCGCCGCCGGTCACAAAACTCACCGCCCGCCGCAGCTCCCGCGGCATGGTGCTAAACGTGTGCACGCCCTGCGTACCGCCCGGGGCTTTCGCTCCGATCGCGATTTGATAGACCGTGTCCGCCTCCAGCTCCCGCAGCTGCACCCGTCGCACCCACAGTCCCGACGGCCGCACCGGCTGGCCCGCGCCCTCCGCGCGGCGCCACTCCGACGTGCCGCCGCGATACCAGACCGTGGCTGGAGCCTCCGCATAGAGATTCACCCAGTTCACCGTGATCGTCGTCGCCGGGTCGTCGCGCCACGTCAGATAAATGCCCGTCACCTCGGCCTGCGCCCGGCCCGCGACCGGAGCCAGGGCGCACAGCACGACCAATAGTCGAAAGCAGAGTCGGATTTTCATGAGACTTGGATGAAGCACCAGGCACTCGAACTCCCTCCTTGGCCGACTTCAATCACGACCGGCGGATCGGGTCATCATTCTCGGCTCACCCGGCCCGGCGCCGCGCGCACCGTCACTGCCGGATCCAGGCCTCGTTGAACACCGCATGCTTGATCGCCTTCCGGCCGTCCTCCTGGAAGTAGCGGTAACTCAGATGCAGCCGCCCGTCAGCGCCGGCGATGCCACGCTCACCCGCGACCGCATGATTACCTCCGGCAGATCGCCCCCGTGGCTGTGGAAGTCAGAATCGGCCGCTGATGCCGGACTTGATCTCCGGGTTGAAGGTGTCGGTGCCGCGCCTGCGGCCGGGGACGTAGATGTAAGAGGCGGAGTCGAGCGGATCGCCGAGGATATTGATCGCATCGACGTACACCGAGAGATGGCGCGTGATGCGGTAGCTCACGTTCAGATCGACCCGCCTGCGGCCGAAGTCCTGCCTCTGGGTCGCCGGAGTGGCGGTCTGGCGCACCACCCCGCGGCCGGCAAAATTCTGATGCAGTCGCACCGTCCAGCCACGGTCGATGTACGAGAGGCCGGCATTGCCGGAGTGGCCCGTCGCCACCGACAGGTACTCACCCGACGGCTCCAGCCAGGTGTGATTGGCGTACATGCCGAATCCGCGCCAGAAACCAGGCAGATTGGAGAACTGATACTGCAGGCTGACTTCCAGTCCGCGCATCCGGGCGGAGCCGCCGTTGGTCTGGCTGCGCAGCAGGTAGCCGGCATACTGGCCATTGAACCCGTTGTCCACGCCTGGGCCGATCGTGCCGATGTCACGAGTGAAAATGAAGTCGCTGACATCTTTCTGGAAGACGCCCACGGAAATCAGACCGGCCGGCTTGAGGTAGTACTCCAGCGAGAGATCGTAATTATCGCCCCGCTGCGGCTGCAGGGAGGTGTTGTTGGCGGTGACGATCTGGGTCTGGTCGTTGGCCGAGTCGTTCGGAATGATGGTGCCGAAGTTGGGCCGGCCGATGCCCGCCGAGTAGCTGAGCCGGGCCTGCAGCTCCCGCGTCATCTGATAGCGAAAATGCAAACCAGGGAAGACATCGCGGTACTTGCTCTCGTTGGTGACCCGGTTGCCATACTCCGCCTGGGTGCGGCGCAGGTTCTCCGTCTCGGTGACGGGGCCGACCCAGGCGGCCCGGCGGGCCCGCTCCTCGGCGGAGATGAACTGAAACGTCCCGGTGCCATTGACGCGCGTCTCCTCGACCCGCACGCCGCCCATAACCCCCAGCCGCCCGAACTCCGCGCCAGCCATGGCATAGGCCGCGTACACGGATTCCGAGGCGAGCCGATCCGCGACGAGCTGCTGCCGCAGCGTGGTGACACGGTCGATGGTGAAGTTTTCCGGCTTCGTCTGCCACTCGTGGACCACGGTGGGAATGTGGAACCAGCGCACCTCGGGCATCGTCCCCCGCAGCGCAGTGGGTTGATAGCTGTAGTATTGGTCGAGAAAACGGCTGAGCTGGGCGCCGCCCGGGCCGACGTACCGGTAGGTGCTCGGTCCCGCCAGCACCTCGGGCGCCTGATGCCGGAAGCGCACGCCGGTCTTCAGGTAGCTCGCGGTCGCAAAGGCCAGCGGCTTCTTGAAATTCGCCTGCCCACCGTAGACGCGCTCCTTTTTCGTGTCGTCGGTGAACCCGAGCTCGGCGAAAGTGAGGTTCGCCGGATCGGAGATGTTCCGGCCGCTGATCTGGACGAACGTCGCGAGCGCGGGATCGTCGAGCAGGGCGCCCCGGTCGTAGCGAAAGCCCACCCCCGTCACCTGCGGGGAGACGTTGGTGCGCAGCTCAAAACCCTCCGAGGGGGAGAAGTTGACATTGTAGTCGAGGAGGCCGCCGGCGATCTTCTGTTCGCCGCCGGCGTGCAAGTTGTAGGTCCGGACTCCACGCCGCCGCTGGACCTGCGTCCGGCTGAACGTCTGATTGCGGGTCTCGGTGATGAACTCGGTGAACCCGGGCAGGATGTTGGCCGCCGCCGTGCCCCCGAATTGCATGCGCCGGCGCTGGAGCCGGTCACGGCTTTCCGAGTACATCAGGTTCAGGTACACGGTGGAGCTGGCATTCAGCCGGTAGTCGAATCGCGCGCCCACGCCGCCCCGCTTGTGCTCGAAGTAGTCCTCGCCGGCGGAGGAGAGCGTGAAGTAGGCCGGGCGGTTCGTGTCGAGCGTGGGCTCCCAGGCCCCGAAATTCGTGTCGCGGGGATTGCTCGCCGCGCTGAACGTGCCCGTGATCATCACGCCGAGGTTGCCGTCCCGGCCCAGCAGATCGGAGTACATGAAGCTCCCCTGCGGCTTCAGCGTCTTGCGCGCGGTGCCGTAGGTTGTGCCGACCCGGAAGCTGACGACCCGGCCCCTCTGGCTGAGCGCGCTCTTGGTCTTCAGGTTCACGCTGCCGCCGATCGAGTCGGCGTCCATGTCCGGCGTCGGCGCCTTCGTGATCTCGATCTGGTCGACGAAGTCCGCCGGGATCGAGTCGATCTCGAGCCGGCGGTCGAGCCCGGCCCGGGTGCCCCCGCTCGCGGCGCGGGTGCCGTCCACCGTCACCGCGTTCATGTTGGGGTCGATGCCGCGGATGCGAATGAAGGTCACCTGACCTTCGGCAATCTGGCCGGTCACGCTGGGCATGCGCACCAGGAAGTTGCCGATATTGTCGTCGGCGACGTTGCCGAAGGCGTCGGACGACATGACGTTCTTCACGTTGGGGGCATTGCGCTGCTGCGTGATCGCGAGCGCGTTGCCTTCGCGTTCACCCGGCACGACAAAGGCATCGAGCAGGTAGACCTCGGCGGTCAGGGCGATCTCGCCGACGTCCGTGCGTGGCGACGCGATCTCGGCGCTCACCGTCCGCGCATCGAGTCCGGCATAGGAAATGGTGAGCTGGAGCCGGCCGGCCGGCACGGGGCCCAGCTCGAATTGGCCCGTCCGGGTCGTCAGCGCGCCCCGACTCGAGCCCACGACCTGAACTTGGGCGCCCTCCAGGTACTGGCCCGTGGCCCGATTGACCACGCGCCCGGAGACGACATGGGTGCCGGCGGCCTCGGTGGCGAACGCAACCGAGGTGAGTGCGGCCAGCAACGTGAGCCAGCCGGTGAAAATGACGCCTGCACGCGGGGTTTTCATGGGAGGGATTTTGGGCGGGGTTCGAGCCGAGACACTTCTTCAATCAGTCACGTACAGCTGGCGCTGCTGCCCGAGGGCGCAGAACGCGAGAAGAACAAGGGTGAGGAATTCGTAGGTGTGTGTGGGGGGGGGGGCGAGAGCAGAGTTGGCGTTGACGCAACGAAGCGCGGCAATCCGACGGAGTTCGCGGCGGTTCTTTGCGTGGGCGCATCCCGGCGAAAGCCAATTCGGCCGGTTCTATCTTGGAACCGCGATTCCGACCCGGCGATTGGCCGGCCGCCCATTCTCCAGCCAAGTCCTGACTCTGCTTGGACGGACGTCGCCGAACAGTTCGCCCTGCCCGGCGTCCGCCGGCGCGACTTGCGGTGGCGGAGGCAGCTCGAATCCGGTTTGGTCGAAGTCCTCGCCCGGCTCCATTACCTCCGCCCGGAACCGGATCGGCTCGTCGCGCGGCTGTGGATACGGCAGCCCGGGCGGGAAATCCGGCGGAGGGCGGGGGGTAAGGAATCTTTTTCCGGCCGAGGAGCGAAGCGGGTTGCCGGACCTGACGCGGTTCCGCCCGGCTGAACTTTTTACGAAACTTGGTTCACGATGACCTGTGACGCCCAACCCGAAACGCCCCGCGCGCTGGCCGCGGCGCTCAACCTGTCGACCGAGTCGCTCCGCCTTTACCGGAAGCTCAAGGGCGCGCCGGAGGGCTGGAACGTCGAGGAATGGCGTACCTTTCTTGACCAGCAGGGATTGGCTAGGGCGGCGAATGCCTCGCTGAACGAGCTCAAGGCGGAACTGCTTCGAGAGCAGATCTTGCTCGCACGGGCGAAAAACCGGCGGGAGGAGCAGGAGGTCGTAGATCGCGCTGTGGTCGAAGAAATGCTCGGCCTGCTGGGCCAGAAGCTAGACCTGCTGCTGCGGTTGAAGCTGGAGGTTGAATTGGGCCCACGGGTGGCGGGCAAATCCGCCGCGGAGGCCAATGTCGAAGGAGGTCTCATTTTGGACGAGATCCGCGAGGTGGTGAACGCGAATCTCGCCTGCTTCGAGACTGACGCAGTGAAACCGCGATCCCCGCCCTCAGCGTGACCGGCTTCGCCTTGGCGATTCCGCAAATCAGAGGGGCGTGCTCCGCGGCGGTGAGGGTGCAAAACTGGCGGAGAATTGGCGGAGCAAATAAAAATGAAAAAATCCCAATCGCTCGTAAGTGATTGGGATTTAACTGGCTGCCCGGGCTGGGATCGAACCAGCGACCAAGTGATTAACAGTCACCTGCTCTGCCACTGAGCTACCGGGCAGTGGCTTTCCGACGGCAAAGGCCGGAGCGGAGAAGGATGATGGACAAGACCGCGCCCGGGCTTGTCAATGCTCCTTTTGCCCCCCGGCGTCCCGTAATTGCAGCGCGGAAGGAATTGCCGCCGCCAGCCGGCGCGTCACGCTCGTCATAATGCTCAAGCTCGGGATCACGGGAGGAATCGGCTGCGGCAAGTCCGCGGCGGCCCGCGGGCTGGAGGCGCTCGGCTTCCGCCGCCTCGACTCCGACCAGATTGTGCGGGAACGCCTGCTGACCGACCGCGGGATCATCGGCGCGCTCCGCGGACGCTTCGGGGTGGAAATCCTCACCCCGGACGGAGGCGTCGACCGGCCCGCGCTGGCGGCCCGGGTTTTCCCGGTCCCGGCCGAGCGGGAATGGCTGGAGGCGCTGCTGCATCCGCGGGTCACGGCGGCGTGGGCGGAGGCGTTCGCGGCGGGCGGCGCGGGCACCCGTTGGGTGGTCGAGGTGCCGTTGCTGTTCGAGAAGGGGCTCGAGAAATGGTTTGATTTCACGGTGTGCGTCGCGCTTTCTCCGCGGGTCCAGCTGATGCGCGTCGTCGAGCGGGGTTTGTCCCCCGAGATGGCGGCGCAACGGATCCGGGTGCAGTGGCCCCAGGAACGGAAGATCGGGCTGGCCGACTTTGTCTTGTGGAACGACGGGGCGCCGGAATTCCTCGAGGCTCAGGTGGGCCGGCTCGTCCGGAGCCTGCCCCCGGCTTGAAACTTACCGCTCCCCCCTACGTCTGACGCTTCGCGGTCCGACGGCCTCCCTTTCTCCCACAATGTTCCCGCCTTCCGCAGATGACGCCTCGCCGTCCTCCGCCCGCGCCGCTGCCGGCGAGGGCAAGAAAAAGTCCCGTTTGACGCGTTCGCGTGGCCGAGCCGGGGCGGCGCCGGCGCCAGCGCCAGCGGCGACGGAAACGCCCGCCAAGCCGGCGGGCCGGGGACGGACGCGCCGGGGTCCGCGCGCGGGTGCGGTGGAGGCAGGTTCGCCCGCCGCGACCCCGGCGGCCAGGGAAACATCCCGGCCGGTCCAAGATACCCTTTCGTTTCGACAGGCGCCGGCCCCGGTGGCTCCCGCGCCTGCGGCGTCCGTCGTGCCGGTGGCCCCGCCGCCCGCGCCGGAACGCCACGAACGCCCCGAGCGGGTGGAGCGAGCGGAGCAGCCGGAACGGGTCGAGCGGCCGGAAGGTCAGTCGGCGCCAGGGCTCGAAGCGGCGCCGGACCGCGGGGCCGGGGAGGGCGGTCCTTCCGAGGGTGGGCAGCAGGGTGGCGGAGGCTTCGCCGGCGGCGGCGGGCAGGGAGGTCATTTTGACCGCGGTGACCGGGGCTTTTGGAAGCACGGCAAGCGCAAGCGGGGCCGTCACGGCGGGCCGTGGCAGCCGGGCGGCGGGCAAGGGGGCGGGCAGGGCGGGGGGCACGGTGGCCACGGCCACGGCGGAGGCGGTGGGCGCGAGCAGTTCCCGCCGCAGATGCCGCCGCCGAGTGCGCCGCAGTCCTCTGGGGACCTGCCCAATCCGGCCCGCTTCGCGGACGTCGCGGCCCTGGATGCCGAGGCGGCGCAATTGGACGCGTCGGGCGGGGAACCGGTGGCGTTGGCCGAGTTGCACGCCCTGAACGCCCACGAATTGGCCCAGCGGCTGCGCCAGGAGGGCGTTGTCATCGAGGGTTCGCCGGGGCGGCGGCAGCTGTTGGCCGAATTCTTCCGCCTCGCGGCGGCCACGGGCCGCAGCCTGCGGGACGCGGGTCATCTGGACCAGAATGACCGGGGCTGGTTCATCGTGCACGGGCACGTGAATTACCGGCTGTTCCCGGAGAACACCTACCTGCCGGAGTCGCTGGTGCGTCGGTACGGCCTGAAGCGGGGCCACCGGGTCGAGGTGAGCGCGCAGGCGCCGCGGGAAGGGGAGCGTTGCCCGTCCGCGATCCGGGTGGACCGCGTGATGGGGCTGGCGCCCGCGGACATCGCGGCGATCACGCCGTTCGAGGAGCTGGTGCCGTATTATCCCCTGAAGCGGATCCTGCTGGAGGACCCGGAGGTGGTGAAGGACGTGTCGATGCGGGCGGTCGACATCCTGACGCCGATCGGCTTCGGCCAGCGCGGCCTCATCGTGGCGCCGCCGCGGACCGGCAAGACCATCCTGCTGCAGAATATCGCCAACTCGATCTCGGCCAACAGCCCGGACGTGAAGCTGATTTTGCTGCTCATCGACGAGCGGCCTGAGGAGGTGACGGACTTCCGCCGGCACACCCACGGCGAGGTGGTGTCGTCCACCTTCGACGAGACCCCGGAGAGCCACGTGCACTGCGCCGAGATGGTGATTGAGATCTGCCGGCGGCGGGTGGAGCAGGGGGAGCACGTGGTGATCCTGCTGGATTCCATCACGCGGCTGGCGCGGGCTTACAACGCCCTTGCGGGCAACGGGGGCAAGACGATGTCCGGCGGCCTCGAGTCGAACGCCCTGCAGAAGCCGAAGCGGTTCTTCGGCTCGGCGCGCAACATCGAGGGCGGCGGCAGCCTGACGATCATCGCGAGCGCGCTGATCGATACCGGCTCGCGGATGGACGAGATCATCTTCGAGGAGTTCAAGGGCACGGGCAATTCCGAGCTGCACCTCGACCGCGGCCTGGTGGAGCGCCGGATCTTCCCGGCGATCAACATCGACCGTTCCGGGACCCGCAAGGAGGAGCTCATTTACCATCCCGAGGAGCTGCAGCGCATCTACGGCCTGCGGCGGGCGATGCAGGGCCTCGGGCCCATCGAGTCGATGGAGATGCTCATCACGCGGCTGCGGAAGACCAAGTCCAACGCCGAGTTCCTGCTCAGCCTCGCGCCGAAGTAATCCCCCTTCGACCGTCCTTTCGACCAATGACCCCTTCCTCCCCCGGTTCCCCCGCCACGGCCGCCGCTGATGATTTCATCGTCGATCTGGCGCTGGAGCGCGGGGTCCTGCAGCCGGCGCAGGTCGCGGCGGCGAGGGCGCTGCAGGCCGGTCCGATGGCTGCCCCGGACGCATCCGGCACCCCGGCGCGGGTGCTGGAGGTGTTGCAGCGGCAGGGCGTGCTGACCTCGCGGCAGGTCGCGGAGTTGCTGGCGGCGGAGTTCGGCCTGCCGATGGCCCCTGACCTCGCGAACCTGCGCGTGGGCGCCGATGTGCTCGAGTTGGTGCCGCGCGCCGTGGCCTCCCGCCATCGGGTGTTGCCGCTGGCGAAGGAGAACAACCGTTTGCGGGTGGCGATCGCCGACCCGCTCGACACCGACGGCACGGACGCCCTCGGTTACCTGGTGAAGCTGCCGGTGGATTGCGTGGTGGCGACGCCGGAGGACATCGTGGCCGCGATCGACCGGTTCTACGGCAAGGACGCGAGCTCGATCGACGACCTCCTGAACAAGCTGGCGGAGAACGAGGAGGACGAGGCGGTGGCGCCGGAGGGCGAGGCGGCGCCCGCGGCCGATGCGACCGAGGCCGACGCGCCCATCATCAAGCTGGTGTACCAGCTGATCCTGGAGGCGATCCAGCGCCGTGCGTCCGACATCCACGTGGAGCCGCTGGAGAAGCGTTTCCGGGTCCGCTACCGCGTCGACGGCGTGCTGATCGAGGTGGAGAACCCGCCCAAGCGGTTGCAGATGTCGATCCTCTCGCGCCTGAAGATCATGGCGAACATCAGCATCGCCGAGAAGCGCATCCCGCAGGACGGGCGCATCCAGATCGGGGTGGGGGGGAAGCAGCTGGACCTGCGCGTGTCCTCGCTCCCGACGGTGCACGGCGAGAGCATCGTGATGCGTATCCTGGACAAGGAGGGCCTCACCCTCGGGTTGCCCGAGTTGGGGTTCTTCAGTGACGACGCCGCCACCTTCGAGCGGCTGATCGCGCTGCCGGACGGCATCCTCTTAGTGACGGGCCCGACCGGGTCCGGCAAGACAACGACCCTTTACGGCTGCCTCCATTACATCAACAAGCCGGACCGGAAGATCATCACGGTGGAGGATCCGGTGGAGTACCAGCTGAACGGCATCAACCAGGTGCCGGTGCGGCACGACGTGGGCATGACCTTTGCGGCGGCCCTGCGGGCGATGCTCCGGCAGGCCCCGAATGTGGTCATGGTGGGTGAGATCCGGGACCTGGAGACGGCGGAGATCGCGATCAACGCCTCGCTGACGGGGCATATGGTGTTCTCGACCCTGCACACGAACGACGCGCCGGGGGCGGTCACGCGCTTGATCGACATCGGCGTGAAGCCGTTCCTCGTGTCCACCTCGCTGCGGGCGGTGATGGCCCAGCGCTTGGTCCGCAAGATCTGCCGGCATTGCAAGCGGGCGGTCACCCCGGACGCGCGGGAACTGCGGGCGCTGAACATCAGCCCGGCGCAGGCGGAGCACGCGACCTTCGCGCAGGGGGAGGGCTGCGGGCAGTGCAACGCCACGGGCTACCGCGGCCGGATGGGCATCTTCGAGATTTTGGTGGTGAACGACGAGCTGCAGAAGATGATCTACGCGAACGTCGGCACCCAGCGGTTGCGCGAGCGCGCGCGGGCGCTCGGGATGCGGACGATGCGCGAGGACGGCGCGCGCAAGGTCACCGGCGGCCTCACCACGATCGAGGAGGTCGTGTCCATCACCGTCGGCGACTCCATCTGAGCCCACGCCGCGCGATGAAGTACGAGATGAACGATCTTCTGGACCTGATGGTGGAGCAGGGCGCGTCCGACCTGCACCTCAGCGTCGGCCAGCCGCCGGTGCTGCGGGTCCACGGCGCGATGACGCCCATCGACGGCCCGGCGCTGACCCCGGCGGATACGGAGCGACTGATGCAGGCGATCACGTCGGAGACGCACCTGAGCTCGGTGCGGATGCAGGGCGGCGCGGACTTCGGGTTGGCGTTCGGTGAGCAGGCTCGTTTCCGCGTCTCAGCCTTCCGCGCGAAAGGGAACTACGGCCTCGTGCTGCGGCAGATCCCCAACCGGGTGATGTCGCTGCGTGAGGTCGGCCTGCCGGACAAGGTGCGGGAGCTGCTGCACCGCACCCGGGGGCTGATTCTGGTCACCGGGCCGACTGGCTCGGGCAAGTCGACCACGCTGGCGGCGATGATCAACTACATCAACGAGCAGCGCGACGGCCACATCATTACCATTGAGGACCCGATCGAGTTCCTCCACCCGCACAAGCGCTGCCTAGTGACCCAGCGGGAGGTACACACTGACGTGCCCGGCTTCGCGGAGGCGATCCGCCGCGGCCTGCGCCAGGATCCCGATGTGATTTTGGTGGGCGAAATGCGGGATCTGGAGACCATTGAAGCCGCGATCACCGCGGCGGAGACGGGTCACCTAGTGCTGGGCACCCTCCACACCAACAGCGCGGCGAAGACCATCGACCGGATCGTGGACGCGTTCCCGGCGCAGACCAAGGAGATGATCCGCACGCAGCTCTCCTCCTCGCTGGTGGCGGTGGTTTCTCAGGTGTTGTGCCGCAAGGTTGGCGGGGGCCGGGTGCCGGCCTTCGAGATCATGATCAACACCACGTCGATCGCCGCGTTGATCCGGGACAACAAGGCGTTCCGCATCCCCTCGGACATCCAGACCGGGGCGAGCCTCGGGATGATTACGCTCGATAACCACTTGACGGCGCTGGTGCAGCGGGGCTCGGTGCGCACGGAGGACGCGATCGACCTGGCGCAAGACCCGCAGCTGATGCGCGAGAAGCTCCTGCCCGGCGGCGGGCGGCCCCGGACCCTCTGACCCCATGTTCGCGTCCCACAGCTCGGCGATCTACGATTTCCTGAAGGAGCACCGGCTTGTCCCGACGGCGCAGCTGGACGAGCTCAACGAGGAGCACAAGGCCACCGGCAAGTCCCTGGCCGACGTGGTGGTGGACCTCGGCCTGCTGGAGAAGGAGGATCTGCTGCGGCGCATTGCCGACCAGCTGGGCTACGATTACGTGGCCGAAATGCCGGCGCAGTTCCCCGGCGACGCGATTGCGGCGCTGACGGGCCGGCTCGCCCGCGACTATGGAGTGATGCCGCTGCGGGCGGACGAGCGTACGATCGACCTGCTGGTCGCGGATCCCTTCAACACGCAGGCGGTGAGCGACCTGTCCTTCGCGCTCGACCGGAGCGTGCGCCTGCACTTCGCGGATCCGGACAAGGTGGAGGTCCAGATCCGGCAGCATTACGGCGAGGACGAGGACACGATCGACGATGTCCTGCAGGAAATCAGCACGGGCAAGGTGGCGGCGGACGCGGGCGCGCGGGAGCTCTCGGAGCGCGACCTCGAGTCGATGGCGGTCCAGACGCCAATCATCAAGTTCGTCAACCTGGTCATCGGGCAGGCGATCCGGGACAAGGCAAGTGACATCCACTTCGAGCCCTTCGAGCACGAGTTCAAGATTCGCTACCGGATCGACGGTGCCCTGTACGAGATGGCGCCGCCTCCGCGGCAGCTGGCCCTGCCGATCGTCTCGCGGGTGAAGGTGCTGGCCAGCCTGAATATCGCCGAGCGGCGGCTGCCGCAGGACGGGCGCATCAAGATCGGCATTGGCGGGCGCCAGGTGGACCTGCGCGTCTCCACCCTGCCAACCCAGTTCGGCGAGAGCGTTGTGTTGCGCGTGCTCGACCAGTCGGCGGTCCGGCTCGACATCGGCCAGCTGGGCATGTCGCCGGAGGTGCTGGAGGGCATCCACGAGATCGTGCGGCGGCCGAACGGCATCTTCATCGTCACCGGCCCCACCGGCTCCGGGAAGACCACGACCCTCTACAGCGCCCTGCGACTGGTGAACAGGGTCGACCTCAAGATCCTGACGGCCGAGGATCCGGTGGAATACGAGATCGAGGGGATCATGCAGGTGCCGGTGAACGCCTTGGTGGGCCTGACCTTCGCGGCGGCGCTGCGCTCGTTCCTGCGGCAGGATCCGGACGTGATTATGGTAGGGGAGATCCGTGACCTGGAGACGGCGCAGATCTCCATCCAGGCCTCGCTGACGGGCCATCTGGTGCTCTCGACGCTGCACACCAACGACGCGGCGGGCGCGGTGACCCGGCTGGTCGATATGGGCGTGGAGTCATTCCTTATCGCGGCGAGCCTCGAGGCCGTGCTGGCCCAGCGGCTGGTGCGCCGGATCTGCAAGCAGTGCCGTTCGACCTATGTCCCGACCGCCGAGGTCTTGGGTCAGCTCGGAGTGGGGCGCGACGTCGTGGGCGACCGGCCCTTTTCCTACGGCAAGGGTTGTCCAACGTGCAGCCAGTCCGGCTACAAGGGCCGGCTAGGCATCTACGAGTGGCTGCGGATGACCGAGGCACTGCGGGACATGGTGACCCGAAAGGCGCCCACCCTCGAGCTGAAGCAGAAGGCGATCGAGCAGGGGATGCGGACGATCCGGGAGGACGGGTTGCGTTCGATCCTCGACGGCCACACCACCCTTGAAGAGGTGAGCAAGTACACCTGAACCTCCCTCCGTTATGGCCAAGCTCTCCGTCCGCGCCCCCGCCGCTCCCTCCCTGGCCAACGCTCCAGCCAAGCCGATGGCGCGGGGCCCGAAGATCGCCCTACCCGCCGCGGGTACGCCCGCGCCCGCGCGCCGCCGCAGCCTCTCGTTTGGACGACCGGTCAACGAGAAGGGTTTGACTGTCTTCACCCGGCAATTGGCGACCTTGGTGAAGGCGGGGATGCCGATGATGCGCGGCCTGGAGGTGCTGGCGCGTCAGGAGAAGCGGCCGGCGTTCCGCCAAGTGATCGAGGACCTCGCGGACACCATCCGCTCGGGGGGGAACTTGTCGGACGGCCTTTCCGCTCACCCGAAAACTTTTGACCGGCTTTACGTGAACATGGTGCGCGCGGGGGAGGCGGGCGGCGTGATGGACTCCGTGCTGGACCGGCTTTCCGTCTTCAAGGAGAAGGCGGTCAAGATCCGCTCGAAGGTGACCTCGGCGATGGTGTACCCGGCGATCATCAGCGTGGTCGCGGGCGGCATTATGGCGGTGCTGATGGTGTTCGTGGTGCCGAAGTTTCAGGAGGTCTTCTTCACCATGCTCAAGGGCAAGCCGCTGCCGTGGCTGACCTCGGTGGTGGTGGCGGTCGCCAACTTGATGCGCGAGAACCTGCTTGGCGTGATGCTGACCCTTGCGGTGGGGGGCACCGCCTTCTGGCTGTTCAAGCGTTCCCGCTTTGGCACGCGGATCCTGCACTGGATCGTGCTGCGCGTGCCGGTGCTGGGCGACCTGCTGCTTAAGGCGGCCATCGCGCGGTTCACCCGCACCTTCGGCACCCTGCTGGCCTCCGGCGTCCCCATCCTGCAGGCCCTCACGATCACCCGCGAGACCAGCGGCAACGTCCACCTCGCGGACGCGATCAGCGTGGTGCACGACCGGGTGAAGGAGGGCGACAACGTGGCCAAGCCGCTCGAGGCGACCAAGATCTTCCCCGGAATGGTGACCAGTATGATCGAGGTGGGCGAGGAGACCGGGGCGCTGCCGGATATGCTGACCCGGATCGCGGACAATTACGACGAGGAGGTGGACAACGCGGTGGCCGCGCTCACCTCCATCATCGAGCCGGTGATGATCGTGTTCATGGCGGTGGGCGTGGGCATCATCGTGATCGCGATGTTCCTCCCGATGATCGAGCTGATCAAGAGCCTCAGCGCTTGATCCGGTGAAATTCGCGATCTGCAACGAGATCTTCCAAGGGTGGCGGCTGGAGGACGTGTTCACCTATTGCGCGCGGCTGGGCTACGACGCGGTGGAGATCGCGCCGTTCACGCTGGCGCGGGACGTCCGGAACATTCCGGCGGCGGAGCGGGCGAGGATCCGGGGGGCGGCGGCCGCCGCGGGCATCGGCATTGCGGGCATCCACTGGGTGTTGGTGCAGACCGAGGGCCTGCACTTGACCTCGCCGGATCCGGCCACGCGGGCGCGCACCGCGGAATATTTCCGGGAGCTCGTGGCGTTTGGGGCGGATCTGGGGGCGCCGGTGATGGTGGTCGGTTCGCCCAAGCAGCGGAGCCTCGGCGAGGGGATCACGCCGGAGCAGGGTTGGCAGTGGGCCCAGGAGGTCTTCCACCCGGTGACGCTACTGGCGGAGGAGCGCGGGTGCACGATCTGCCTAGAGCCGTTGCCGGCGGAGGACACCAATTTCATCAACACGGCGGCGGAGGCGGTGCGGTTCGCCCGCGAAATGGCCTCCCCTGCCTTCCGGGTCATCTTAGACGTCCGGGCGATGAGCCACGAGGCGTTGCCGGTGGCGGATATCATCCGGGCCTCGCGGGGCGAGTTCGCGCACCTACACGCGAACGACCGCAATCTGAAGGGCCCGGGCTTCGGGGGCACCGATTACGTTCCGATTGCTGCGGCGCTGCGGGAGACCAGGTACGACGGGATGGTCTCGGTGGAGGTATTTTCCTTCGAGGAGGGCCCGGAGGTGATCGCGGCGCGGAGTCTCGAACATCTGCGGCGGCACCTCGGGCCGGGTCAGGGCGCAGGCGGGAGGTAGGCCTGCCGGAGGGCGGCGGCGACGTTCGGGGGCACGAATTTCTGCACATCGCCCCCGAACCGTGCCACCTGCTTCACTAGCGAGGAGCTGGTGTAGCTGAACTCCTCGTTTGGCATCACGAAGAGCGTCTCGAGGCGCGGCTGCAGGTGGCGGTTCATCAGCGCCATATTGAACTCGAACTCGAAGTCCGACAGCGCGCGCAGGCCGCGGATGATCGCGTCCGCCTGGTTGGCCATGCAGAACTCGACCAGCAGGCCGTGGAAGGTTGTCACGGTGACGTTCGGCAGCCCGGTGAGGTTCGGGACGATCATCTCCATCCGCTGTTCCGCGGTGAAGAGGAGCGACTTCCCCGCGGCCCCACCGACGGCGATGGCGACTGTGACCCGGTCGAAGAGGCGCGCCGCGCGGAAGAGCACATCGAGGTGGCCGTAAGTGATCGGGTCGAAGGTGCCGGGGTAGATGCAGTGGCGCATGGGCTGGGGAGGAGGAGGATGTCCCCGGGGGGGGGACTCAGCGGCCGGGCAGCTTGAAGCGGACCGTGGTTTCCCCGTCGGCCGGGGCTGCGGGAGGCGCGGGCGGTTTGGGCGCGGGCTGGACCGGCGCGTCTTCGGGCGAAGGCGGCGGAAGCGCGAGAAAGCCCTTCTCCAGCAGTTCCGCGATCTTGATGTCGCGGGTTTTGCTGTCCGGGGAGCCCATCGTGACCGCGATGACCCGGCGCCCGTTCCGGAAGGCGGTGGCGGCGAGGCAGAAGCCGGCCCCGCGGGTGAAGCCGGTCTTGAGACCGTCGACCCCGGCGACCTTCCCGAGGAGGTGATTGTGGTTCACCATCTCAATCCGCTTCGGTCCGGGGCGGAAGGTGCGCTGCTTGACCGACGTGTAGGCGAGGACGTTGGTCTGCCGGATCAGCTGGAGGCTAAGGGTGGCGAGGTCGCGGGGGGAGGTCAGGTCGCCGTCCTCGATCTTGCGGCTGGAGGGTGGGAGCCCGTGCGGAGAACGGAAGAGCGTCTGGGTCATGCCCAGCTCGCGGGCGCGGGTGTTCATCAGCCCGACAAACGCTTCGCGGGATCCGGCGAGGTGCACGGCCAGTGCGACGGCGGTGTCATTGGCCGAGCCGATCATCAGCGCGTGGAGGAGGTCCTCGACGGGAAAAATCTCCTTCTCTGCGAGGTAGACCTGCGAGCCGCCGGTGCGGGCGGCCTCCGCGGTGGTGGGCACGAGCGTTTCCAGCGTAAGGTCCCGGCGGCGCAGCCGGTCGTGGACGATGAGGAAGGTCATCAGCTTGGCCACACTGGCGGGCGGGCCGCGGTAGTCGGCGCGGTCCGCGAGCAGGATGCGGCCGCTGCCGGCGTCGAGGACGATCGCCCCTTTGTAGGCCGTGGCATCGGCGCCCTCCGCAGGCCGGGAGGGGGCGGAGCGCAAGTTCTCGGCCGCGCGCGCGGCCCAGGGCACCGCCGCGCCGAGGAGCAGCTGCAGGCAGGAGCGACGGGACAGGGGCATGGCGCGAGCAAGGCTAAATTGGCCGGGGCGGCGAGCCGAATCCCGGTCCGCCACAGCGGGGACTTGCACCCGCCGCGTGCCGCGGGTGTCGTGGCGGCGTAACGTCCGCTCCGCCACGTTTCCTCCCGTCTGCAGATGCCGCTCCCCCGCCTTCATACCACCGCCGCCCTGCTGGCGCTCCTCAGCCCCGCCGCCCTCCGCGCCGAGACTTATTCGGTGACCACCTTTGCCGGCACGTCGAACGTGGCGGGCGGCGTGGACGGGACGCCCGGCACCTTCAATTCGCCCTACGGCCTCGCGGTCGACGCGGCGCGGAATCTGGTGGTGGCTGACACCATCAACAACACCGTGCGGCGCATTACGCCGGGCCGCGTCGTCTCTACTCTTGCGGGGAGCTTTGGCCAGTCGGGATTCCTCGACGCGACGGGGGCCGCCGCCCGCTTCAATTTCCCGGTGGGCGTCGCGGCGGACGGGGCGGGCAACGTCTTCGTCGCGGACGCGCGAACCTTCGCGATTCGTCGGGTGAGTGCGGCGGGGGTGGTCGCGACCTTCGCGGGCGCTGGCCTGCAGGCGGGGACGGCGGATGGCCCCGCAGCCTCGGCGCGCTTTCTCCTGCCTTACGGTGTGGCGGTGGACGCCGCCGGCAACGCCTATGTGGCCGAGGGTGGGTCGCACGTGATCCGCCGGATCAGCGCGGCCGGGGTCGTCACGACCCTTGCCGGCGCCGCGGGGGCCTCAGGCTTCGCGGACGGAACGGGCGCGGCGGCCCGGTTCAACGTCCCCTGGGGCATCGCGGTGGATGCGGCGGGGACCGTCTATGTAGCGGACAGCGAGAACCACTTGATCCGGCGCATTTCGGCCGCGGGCGTGGTCTCCACCGTGGCAGGCCAGAAGGGCGTGACGGGCTACGCCGACGGGGCGAGCACAGTTGCGCGCTTCCAGCAGCCGCGCGGGTTGGCGGTCGATGCGGGGGGTAATCTTTTCGTGGCGGACTACGGCAACCACACAGTGCGCCGCATCTCGGCCGCGGGCGCGGTGGAGACGATCGCGGGTTCCCCGGGCCTGATCGGGGACGACAACAGCGTAGGCGCTTCGGCGCGGTTTTATTACCCGGCGGCGGTGGCGGTGGACGGCAACGCGGTGTACGTCGCGGATTCCGGTAATAACCTGGTCCGACGCGCGGTACCGGTTAGCGCCGCGGCGTTGCCGGTGATTTCGATTCATCCGGTGGAGCAGCAGGTGGCCACGGGTCAGTCCGTGACCTTCCGGGTGGTCGCAAGCGGCGGCGGCCTAACTTACGTTTGGTTAAGGAATGGCTTCGCGATCCCGGGCGCGACGGCGGCCGCGTTCACCTTGGTGGCCCCGACGGTGGCCGACGAGGCGTCCTATCGGGTCCGGGTCAGCGGCCCGGGCGGGGCGGTGGACAGCGAGCCAGCGGCGTTGACCGTCTGGCCCGTTGGCACTGACGGCGTGGCGATCACCGCGCGCCCGCTCGGGCAGTCGGTGGCGGTCGGCGAGGCGGCCAGCTTCGCGGTCACGGCGACTGGCAGTGGCCTGACCTACCAGTGGCTGCGCAATGGGGCGGCGCTCGCGGGGGCCACGCGGCCGACGTACACGATCGCCGCCGTGCAGACGGCGGACGCGGGCGTCTACGGGGTGCGGGTGAGTGCTGATGCGGTGTCGGAGACGGCCTTTGCGAAGCTGGTGGTCGGGGGCGTGAGCGGTGGCGCCGTGACCCTAGTGACCGAGCCGTTGGGACGCAGCGTGGCGGTGGGGCAGGCGGTGATCTTCAGCGTTCAGGCGGGAGGGGCGGGACCGTTCATCTACCAATGGTTCAAGGACGGTGCGGCGCTGGCGGGCGCGACGGCGGCGACACTCTCCCTGCCCGCGGTGCAGGTTTCCGATGCGGGCTCCTACGTGGTGCGGGTCAGCGCGGGCGCGGCGTTTATCGTCAGCTCCGGGGCGGTCTTGACCGTGCAGGGCCCGGCGGGTCCCGCGGCACGGCTGGCGAACCTTTCGGTGCGGACGAACCTTGAGGCGGCGGCGACGCTGATTGTAGGTGTGGCGGTGGCGGAGGGGCCGCGGGAGGTGCTGTTCCGGGCGGTGGGCCCGGCCCTGGCGGCCTTCGGGGTGCCCGGGGTGATGGCGAACCCGCGGATCGAGATCTACAACGGGGCGGGCGTGCGCGTGCAGGAGAATGAGGACTGGCAGGCCGGGCTTGCGCCGGTGTTCTCGGCGGTTGGAGCCTTCGCCCTGCCCGCGGGCAGCCGGGATGCCGCGCTAGTCGCGCCCCTGACGCCCGGCGGGTTCACTGCGCAGGTGCCGGGGGCAGTGGGCGGGGTCGTCCTCGTCGAGGCCTACGAGACCGGCCCGGCGGGCGCGGCGCGGCTGATCAACGTGTCCGCGCGCAACCGGGTCGGCACGGGCGACGACGTCCTCATCGCGGGCTTCACCCTTGCGGGGAGTGGTGCGAAGCCGCTGCTGATCCGCGCGGTCGGGCCGGGGCTGGCGGCCTTTGCGGTGCCGGGTACCCTAGCGGACCCGAAACTGGAGATCTACAACGGCGCCGGGGTGAAGGTGGCGGAGAATGACACTTGGGACCCGGCGCTGGCCGCAATTTTTGGGAGCGTGGGGGCCTTCCTGCTGCCGGCGGCCAGCCGAGATGCCGCGTTACGGACCGAGCTGCCCCCGGGCAGCTACACCGCGCTGGTCAAGGGCGCGGATGGCGGCACGGGCGAGGCGCTGGTTGAGGTCTACGAGCTGCGCTGAGCAGCGCGCGGCGAACTTCTGTTTTGCGTGCGCGGCGGGGAGCGCTCATTCCCGATCGTTCGCCGCCCCGATGAGAACCCTCCCCGTCCTGATCCTGCCGCTGGTGACCACCGGCGCCGCCGTCGGCGGGGAACCGGCCCCCGGGGCCGCGCTCCGCCAACAGCTTGCGAGCTTCGCCACCACCGGGACTCTGCTGCACGTCGCCGCCCACCCGGATGACGAGAACACCCACCTGATCACCTACTTCGCCCGGGCGCGCGGCTACCGCACCGGCTACCTCTCGCTGACGCGCGGCGATGGCGGGCAGAACGAGATCGGACCCGAGTTTGACGCGAAGCTGGGCGTGGCTCGTACCCAGGAACTCCTCGAGGCGCGCAAACTCGATGGCGGCGTCCAGTTCTTCACCCGCGCGATCGACTTCGGCTATTCCAAGTCGGCCGAGGAGACGCTGCGTTTCTGGGACCGGCGGGAGGTGCTGGGCGACGTCGTGCGCGTCATCCGGCAATTCCGTCCAGACGTGATCGTGACCCGGTTTTCCCCGCGGGGCGGCGGCACGCACGGGCACCACACCGCCTCGGGCATTCTGGGCGTGGAGGCCCTGCCGTTGGCGGCTGATCCCGCGGCCTATCCGGAGCAGATCGCGGAGGGGCTGCGACCGTGGCGGGCGCGGCGGGTGGTCCTGAACAGCGGAGGTCCTGGTCGCGGGGGCGGCGAGGGGTCGCTGCGGCTCGATATCGGCGGCGCCGATCCGGCGACAGGCGAGGGCCTCGGGACCATCGCAGGCCGGAGCCGCGCGCGGCACATCACGCAGGGTTTCGGCAGCTTCGGCGCGCGCGGGGGCGGGGCGGGGTCGAATGAGCAGTCCTTCACCGTGCTTGAGGGCGAACCCGCGGCGCGGGATCTGTTCGATGGCGTGGACGTGACTTGGGGCCGCTATGGGCCGGCCGGCGAGGAACTGGCGGCGGCCATCGAGGGGGTGCGGCGCGAGTTCCGGCCGGAGCAGCCGGCGGCGAGCGTGCCCGCGCTTTTTGCCCTCCGGCGCCGCTTGGACGCTCTGCCGGCAGACGCCGTCGTGGCGGACCGGCGGCGGCAGTTGGAGGGAATCATTCAGGAAAGTCTGGGCCTGCGCGCGCAGGTGACGGCGGACCGGGCCGAGGTGGTGCCGGGCTCGACGTTGCGGTGGAACCTGGAACTGGCGGCAGGGGCGGTCGCGGTGCGGCTGCGCGGGGTGCGCCTCGGCGAACGGGAGTTGCCAGAGGGCCGCGGGGAGATCGCGCCCGGGGCCGTCTGGCGGCTTCAGACGGAGGCGCGGGTGCCGGCCGATCAGGCGTTGACGCATCCCTACTGGCTCCAAGAGGAGGGGGCCGCGGGACTGTTTACGGTGGCCGACCGGAGTCTGATTGGCCGCGCGGAGGATCCGCCAGCGTTCAGCTGGACGTTCGCTCTGGAAATCGGTGGCGAGCCGTGGTCGCTGGTCGTGCCGGGCGAGGCGGCGGAGACCGGAGAGCGTGCGGGACGCCGCCGAGGCGTGGCGGTGGTGGCGCCGCTGGTGTTCCAAGTGGCGCACGAGGTGGAGTTGTTTGCCCCGGGGGCGACGCGGGAGGTCAAGGTCCAACTCGCCCGCGAGGGTGAGCCGCTGGCCGGGCGGCTGGTCGCGGAGGCGGAGGATGGGTGGAGGGCTGAGGTCGCCGCCCCAGAATTCCGCGCCGCTTCGGGTGCGCCCGCCTCCGTGACGGTTCGCGTGACGGCCCCCGCGGCCGGCGGGCGCGCGCGGTTGCGGCTCTTTGCGGAGGTGGGAGGGCGGCGTTACGCGGGCCAGCGGGCGGAGATCCGGTACCCGCACCTCGCGCCGCAGATCCTGCAGCCGCCGGCGGTCGTTCGGCTGATTGCCGCGGACGTGCGGGTGGGAGCGCGGCAGGTGGGTTACCTTCCGGGGGCGGGCGATGACGTGGAGCGGGCCCTCGTCCAGCTCGGTTGCACGGTCCGGCGCCTGCAGGGGAAGGACCTCTCGCCGGGCGGGCTGGTGGGCCTTGAAGCGGTGGTGATCGGCGTGCGCGCGTTCAACGAGCGGGAGGACCTCGCCGGGAATTTGCCGGGCTTGTTCGCGTGGGTCGAGCAGGGGGGGACGGTGGTCGCCCAGTACAACCGGCCCAATGGCCTGGCGGCCCCGAACCTCGCGCCGCACGCGCTCTCGATTCAAGGGCTGGCGCCGCAATTGCGGGTGACCGACGAACGGTCGCCGGTGCATTTCCTCCTGCCGGCACATCCGGTGCTGAACCGCCCGAATCGGATCGGCCCGGAGGATTTCGCGGGCTGGGTGCAGGAGCGGGGGGCGTACTTCCCGAGCAGTTGGGATGAGGCCCGCTGGGAGGCGGTGCTGGCGCTTGCAGACCCCGGGGAGGCGCCGCTGCGGAGCGGGCTGCTGGTCGCGCGGCACGGGCGCGGCCGCTACGTTTACACGGGGCTCGCATTCTTCCGCCAATTGCCGGCAGGCGTGCCGGGCGCCTACCGCCTGCTCGCCAACTTGATTTCTCCCGCGCCATGAAGCGCCCTGCCGATCCGGCGCCGCGGGCGCGGGACCCTGACGAGGACGAACCGCCAGGGCTGCCGGGCCTGTCCCGCTGGAGCCACGTCTACGCGCTGATCCTAGTCGTCTTCTCTCTGCTGGTCGCGGGCCTCGTGTGGTTCACCGCGCATTACCGATGAACGCCCTCGACTGGCTGGTGCTGCTGGGAACGATGCTCGGCATCGCGGCCTACGGCACTTGGAAGTCGCGGCGGGCGGGGCAACTCGACGCCTACCTGCGGGGCAAGCAGGGGACGCGCTGGTTCACGGTCGGCGTCTCGGTGGCGGCGACACAGGCGAGTGCGATCACCTTCCTGTCGATCCCGGGGCAGGGCTTCGAGAGCGGGCTGGGCTTCGTCCAGAATTACTTCGGCCTGCCGCTCGCGCTGATTCTGGTCTGCGCCGTGTTTCTCCCGGTCTACCGTAAGCTGGGCGTTTACACCGCCTACGAATACCTCGGGCGGCGCTTCGACGGGAAGACGCGGCTTCTGGGCGCGGCGCTGTTCCTGCTCCAGCGCGGGTTGGCCAGTGGGGTAACCATCTATGCGCCGGCCATCATTCTCTCCACCGTGCTGGGCTGGCCGATCGACGCGACGATCGTCAGCACCGGCCTACTGGTGGTCGCGTACACCGTGACGGGCGGCAGCGTGGCGGTGAGCCTCACGCAGAAGGGGCAGATGGCCGTGATCTTCAGCGGGATGGTGGCGGCGTTCGCGCTGCTTTGGCAGCGCCTGCCGGAGGACGGCCTCGCGGTGGCCGGGGCGCTCGGGCGGCTGGAGGCGGTTGACTTCGCTCTCGATCCTGACCGCCGCTACACCTTCTGGAGCGGCGTGCTGGGCGGGCTCTTCCTCTCGCTCTCGTACTTCGGCACCGACCAGTCGCAGGTGCAGCGCTACGTCGGAGGGGCGAGTCTGCGGGAGGGCCGCCTAGGGCTGGTCTGCAATGCGCTGCTGAAGATCCCGATGCAGTTTCTCATCCTGCTTCTCGGGACGATGATGTTCGTCTTTTACCATTTCCAGCCGGCGCCGGTCTTCTTCAACCGCGCGGAGTGGGAACGGCACACCGTGGGGCCAGCGGGAGCGCGTTTCCGGGAACTGGAGGAGCGCCACGGTGTGGCCCACGCGCAGCGGCAGGCGGCGGCGCGGGCGTGGCTGGCCGCGCGCGAGGCCGGTGATCCCGCGGTGGAGGTGCCGGCGAGGCAGGCCCTGAAGGCGGCGCAGGCGGGGGTCGACACCGTCCGCCGCGAGGCCAAGGCGGCGCTCGTGGTGGCGGACCCGCGGGCCAAGACCAAGGATTCGGACTACGTCTTCATGCACTTCATCCTCGGGCAAATGCCGCCGGGGCTGGTCGGCCTGCTCGTCGCGGTGATGTTCGCCGCCGCGCTGGGCTCGAAGGCGGGTGAGCTCAATGCCCTGGGCACCACTACGGCGGTCGACTTCTGGCGGCACCTGCGGCCGCGGGCCGTTGCGGATGAGGCTCGCGAGGTCCGCATGGCGAAGGTGTTCACCGCCGGCTGGGGCCTGTTCGCGATCGGCTTCGCTCTGTTCGCGCGGTTCTCGGAGAACCTGATCGAGGCGATCAACATCCTCGGATCCCTCTTCTACGGCGTGGTGCTCGGGCTATTCTTGGTCGCTTTCTTCGCGCGGCGCGTCGGCGGCACCGCGGTCTTCTGGGGTGCGATCGCGGCGCAGGTGCTGGTGCTGGTTCTCTACCGGACGCTCAGCATCTCCTATCTTTGGTACAATCTGATCGGCTGCGGCGCGTGCTTCGGCCTGAGCCTGGCGCTGCAGGCGTGCCTGCCGTGGGCGCGGGAAAGGGCGCGATGAGCGCGGGCCCCGTCATCTGCCTCGGCCAACAGCCCTGCGGCTTTTTTCCCCGGCGCTTCCTCGCGGCGAAATTTACCACCGCACGCCGGTTGCAGGCGGAGCTCGGGGGGGAGATCGTTTTCTTTTACCACGACAGCGACCATGACCCGAGGGAGACGCAGACCCTGCTCCGGCACCGGCGGACGGGTGAGCTGGCAACCCTCAACTTCGCGTTTGAGAACCGCCTGCAGCGCAAGTGGTCGCCGCTTTACCGGAAGCGGATCCCGGCGGGGTGGCAGGCGGGGATGCTGCGTCAGCTCGGGGCCTACGCTTCGCCCGAATCCCTCGCGGCGTTCACGGCGGCGGACGGCGCCAACGTTGCCGACTTCTGCCTCTCCGTTTACGGCGGCCTCGGTCTGCTCGAGGGCATCCGCGTCGCGCGCTCCTCCGATCCGGGTTTCCGTCGGGCCGCGTGCGCGATCTCGGATTGTTTCGTGGACCTGCCGCACGCCGGCGAGGTGGTGCGGGCGCGCCGCGTCGACGGCGGGTTCCGGCTGCATGAGGGCGGAGACGCCTACGTGGAGCTGCCGGATGCTTCTTTCGGCGCGGAGCAGGTTTCGCCAACGAGGGACACGCGCCTGCGCTGGATGCAGTCGGTGATCCGCTGCACCCACTACGTGGCGGGGGCGGGGGAACAAGCGTACTTGCGCCGCGAGGACGCGCCTGAGATCACCTTCGTGCCCCGCGATGCCATTGACCGCCCGGAAGAAGCCCTCGTCTAAGCCTGCCCCGCTCCTCGCTCTCGGGGCCCATCCCGATGACGTCGAGTTCGGTTGTGGCGCGGTGCTGGTGCAGGCGGCGCGCGCGGGCCGGCCGGTCCACGTGGTGGTCTGCACGCGTGGCGAGGCCGCGAGCCACGGCACCCCTGCGGGTCGGGCGCGCGAGGCGAGGCGCGCGGCCACGCTGATGGGTGCCACGCTGGAGTTTCTGGTCCTCGGGCGTGATGCGGCCCTCGAGGCCCGGCCGGCCGCGGCGAGGGCGTTGGCTGGCCTGATCCGGCGGGTGCGGCCGGAGATCGTGCTCGCGCCGACCCTTGAGGTAGACCAACACCCCGACCACGTCGTCGTGGGCCAGCTCGCGCGTGACGCGGCCCGGTTGGCGCGGTTTGGCGGGCTCGCAGGCCTCCGCGGCGCGCCGCACGCCATCGGCCAGCTCTTTCATTACTCGGTCACGCCGGATGCCGAGCCC